>ERZ791821.112-NODE-112-length-83179-cov-107.554521_pt1 | contig 83179 bp, 81 predicted proteins | sample MGYA00510300_ERZ791821 | MGnify/ENA primary metagenome ERZ791821 (study PRJEB30046, sample SAMN00792034) | human gut metagenome | study: EMG produced TPA metagenomics assembly of the A metagenome-wide association study of gut microbiota in type 2... | reverse complement strand
GCGGGCGTAACGTCAAAAATGTACAGGCGGGCGCAGGCCGCCAGCGCCGCCATGACCAGATTGGCGGCGGGTCTGCCGCAGAGCAGCAGGAGCGTCCCGCCCAGCACAGCGCCCAGCGCACCGCCCGAGAGCCATGCGCTCATCCCATTCTGATAACAGGCGGCAGTCATCTGCGCGGCGGTCTGGTCGGTGGGGATGTCAGAAAAGACGATGACCGTGCCGCTGGCGAAGATGAGCCCCAGCGCAAGCTTGGCGATATGGGGCAGCAGGTCTTCGCCCCGGGTGTAGAGGATGGCCAGATAGCACAGCGCTGCGCCCAGCACGAAGCTTCCGCAGCCGAACACGCCGAACAGGACATCGTGCATCGTTCGCCAGGCCGAGCTGCCCGGCACGAAAGCCAGCGCCATGAGCACCAGCCCCGCAAACAGGGTGATGAGCCCCGCGGGCATCCGGTCCTGTGTCCGGTTCTTGCGGCGCGAGGCTGTGCTGCGCCCGGAGGTCTTGCGTTTTCTCTTTGCCATGTTTCCTAAAACCCGTTCCTTATTTTATATCATGAAGCAGGGCGCGCTCAGGGCGGCTCTGTCGGTGACGATGGAAGAATTCCGATACGACTCGATTCTTTCATTGTACCACGGGAAAAGTCAAATGGCAATTTATTTCCCCTCGATTTCTCGGTAGAGCCATGCCAGCGCATCCGACAGCCCGCCCAGCTCGTCGATGAGCTTTTCCCGCACGGCTTTTCGGCCATCCAGCACGGTACCCACGTCCATGACCAGCTCGCCCGTGCGCATCATCAGCTCGGTGTACCGCTTCTCCGAGATGCCGCTGTGGGACGCCACGAAGCCGGTGATGCGCTCCTGCATCTGCTCGAACCAGCGCATGGTCTGGGGCACGCCCAGTATCATGCCGGAATGGCGGACGGGGTGGACCGTCATGGTGGCGGTAGGCACGATGAAGCTCCGCTGGGCGCTGACGGCCAGCGGGATGCCGATGGAGTGGCCCCCGCCCAGCACCACCGCCGCACTGGGCTTGGAGATGCTGGCGATGAGCTCCGCCAGCGCAAGCCCCGCCTCCACATCCCCGCCCACGGTGTTGAGCAGGACCAGCAGGCCCTCGATGGCGGGGTCCTCCTGCACGGCCACCAGCTGGGGGATGACGTGCTCATATTTTGTGGTCTTCTGGCCCTGGGGCGCTTCCACATGGCCCTCCACCTGGCCGATGACCGTCAGGCAGTGGATGGCGTGAGCTCCCCGGGTGCGGTAAACGCTGCCCATATCCTCGATCTGCTCTTTTTCCAGCCTCTGCTGCTCCACGGGGACGTTCTTCTCTTCCTGTGACATTCTGCGCATCCTCCTTTTTGCTTCATTTCAGCTTGTCCGGCATTCCTGCCGGTTATACTTCGGCAAAGATTTCTTTTCTTTCTCAAAAAAATGTGCCAAATGGTTTGACATTCTCTCTTCGCGCTGTATACTTTATACTAGAGATAAGATTGTCAAATATGTATCATTATTGTACAAGAAAGTACAAATCTTTTGCCGGAGCACCCTGCCGCTGCGCACCTCTCCCCGGCAATGCTGCGGATAAAAAGAAAGGAGACCCCCTATGAACACTCCCGGCAAAGCTTCTCTGCCCGTCATCAAGCGCCTGCCCAAATACTATCGCTACCTGCGCACCCTGAAGAACGACGGCATCACCAGCATCTCGTCCCGTGAGCTGGCCGCCCAGATGGGTACCACTGCCTCTCAGGTGCGGCAGGACTTCAACTGCATCGGCGACGTGAATGGCCGTCAGGGCATCGGCTACTCGGTGGAGAACCTGCTGAGCATCCTTGAGCATCTGCTCTTTGGCAACGGCGACCTCCTGCCCACCATCCTCATCGGCTGCGGCCGTCTGGGCAAGGCTGTGAGCCGCTTCATCACCACCGACACCAACGGCTACAAGCTCATCGCCGCCTTCGACAACGCCCCCGACGAGGTGGGCAAAGAGATCAACGGCATCCGGATCTTACACATCGACGAGCTGGAAGCTTTCTGCGCCGAGCACCACCCCGAGGTGGCTGTGCTCTGTCTGCCCCGCAGCGGCGCAGAGGAGATCAGCGGCCGTCTGGTGGCTCTGGGCATCCAGGGCTTCTGGAACTTCTCCCACTACGATCTGTCTGTCTCCTACCCCGACGTGGTGGTGGAGAACGTCCACCTCGGCGACAGCCTGATGAGCCTGGGCTACCGGCTGCGCAATCAGGACTGAGCAGATACTATCGATAATACCGGCCCTCTCCGTCAGGCTTTGGCTGAGAGAGTCCTTTCATGAGGAGACTTTTTCGACATGGCAAAGCTTTATTTCCGTTACGGCGCAATGAACAGCGGCAAGAGCACCGCGCTGATGCAGGTGGCCCACAACTACGAGGAGCAGGGGATGCGGGTGCTCATCCTCAAGCCGAAGGTGGACACCAAGGGCAGCGGCGACCTCGTGAGCCGTCTGGGCGTCCGCCGCCCTGCCGATCTGCTGGTGCCGCCGGACATGGACCTGGTGGAGGCCGTCCGGGCCGCCAGCAGTGAGGGCCGGCCTCTGGCCTGTGTGCTCTGTGACGAGAGCCAGTTCCTCACCGCAGAGCAGGCTGAGCAGCTGTTCATGGTGACGGTAGAGCTGAACATCCCCGTCATCTGCTACGGCCTGCGCTCCGACTTCTCCCTCAAGGGCTTCCCCGGCTCCACCCGGCTTCTGGAGCTGGCCCACACCATCGAGGAGATGAAGACCATCTGCACCTGCGGCCGCAAGGCCACCTGCAACTGCCGCAAGGTCAACGGCCGCTTCGTCTTTGAGGGCGAACAGGTAGCCATCGACCTTGAGAATGACGTCCAGTACGTCAGCATGTGTCCCCAGTGCTATTTCCGGGAGCGCAGCGCCTTCTACGCCGCCCGCCGGTGACTCTTTTTCCTGATCTTATGCCGCCCGCGCGCCGGGCGGCATTTTTGTATCTTTTCTGCATCCGTGATATATCAGTCGGGGCCTGATTCGCGCGTTTTTTGCGCTATTGATATATCAGCTCAGGGCCGGAACTTTCTGTTATCGTTGCTTTTAATGTATACAACGCTCTTTCAACAAATTCTGCCTCGGCTACAAAATTCTTGCAATTCAGGCCAATCTTCCCCTGTTGCATCCCAGTTTTCTATGCAAATCGTTGAAGTATACAAGTTGCACAGTTTTTCGGTCCAAGTTTATTCATTCTGGCAATGACGTCAAAAGCGGGCAAAAAATAAGCGCAATATTTGTACGTTTTCTGCCGCTATCACTACAATTTGCATCTTTCTTTTTTTTCTTGCTTTTGGTATCATATTTGTATACAACGGATGCTTTGCAGAGGCATCCATGCAAGAAGATGTTTTCTACATAGGAGGAGAACGAAAATGAGCAAGGCAATTTCTCGTCGTGACTTTCTGAAGGTCTCTGGCGCTGTGGGTGCTGCCGGCCTGCTGGCCGCCTGCGGCGGCTCCGGCAACGCTGGTTCTACCGCCGCTTCCACTGCCGCTTCTTCCGCCGCAGCTTCTGTGGCCGGCCTGTCTTCTGACCCCGTCACCCTGACCATGAGCTGGTGGGGCGGCGAGTCCCGTCACAACGCTTACCAGGAGGCCATCAAGGCTTTCTCTGCTGAGCACAGCACCATCACCGTCAACCCCACCTTCGCTGCATGGTCCGGCTGGGAGGACACCATGTCCACCAAGTTCGCTGGCGGCGTCGCTGAGGATGTCTGCCAGATCAACTGGAACTGGCTGTACAACTACTCCAAGAACGGCCAGACCTTCATCGACCTGAACAGCGTCTCCGAGTACCTCGACCTGACTCAGTGGGATGAGGCCAAGCTGGCTGCCTGCAACGTGGCAAACTCTCAGCAGTGCGTGCCCGTGTCTATGACCGGCCGTATCTTCTACTGGAACAAGACCACCTTCGACAAGGCCGGCATCTCCTTCCCCACCACTCTGGACGAGCTGATGGCTGCCGGCAAGACCTTCCAGGAGAAGCTGGGCGATGACTACTATCCCCTGCACCTGGGCGCATACGACCGTATGATCCTGATGGTGTTCTACCTCGAGAGCAAGTACGGCAAGGATTGGGCAGACCCCGCCACCTCCACCCTGAACTACGATGCCGACCAGATCGCTGAGGGCATCGACTTCATCAAGAGCCTGGTCGAGGGCCACGTCATCATGAGCCTGCCCACCTACTACGGCTCCAACGGCGACAACGCCGCTCACCAGTCCACCGAGTGGATCACCGGCAAGCTGGCCGGCTGCTTCGAGTGGGACTCCTCCGCTACCAAGTACGCTGACGCTCTGGACGAGGAGAACAAGGCCGGCTTCACCGTGGGCGAGGAGATCAAGTTCGGCGATTACAACGGCGGCTTCTCCAAGGTCTCCATGGGTCTGGCCATCACCAAGACCTGCCAGCATCCCGCAGAGGCAGCTACCCTCATCAACTTCCTGCTGAACGAGACCGCGGGTGCCGAGATCATGGGCTCCGAGTGCGGCATCCCCGCCTCCAAGGCTGGTCTGGCTGCTGCTCAGAGCGCCGGCAAGATCAAGGAGCTGGTGGCTGAGGCCAACGGCAAGGTCATGGCCTTCGTTTCCAACCAGCTCGACCCCCTGTTCGAGTCCAACGACCTGAAGGCTACCGGCACCGGCGTCTATCAGGAGGTGTTCGACACTCTGGATTACGACAATGTTTCCGGCGCTGACCTGGTCGATACCCTGCTGGACGGCATGGAGTCTGTCGGCTACACCGTCTGATTTCCGCCTCATGGACTTTTTGCGGCCCGCACACGCGCGGTGTTGACGCGGGCCGCCCCGCATAAAGGAGTCTTGCAAGGGGCATCCCTTCCACCTACGGACGGATGCCCCTTTTTTTGCAAGACGGTGATGACATTTTTTTGACAAAAATGTGTCCAAACTATTGTGCGGCGCACGAGACATATCCTTATAAAAGGAGGACCCCTGGATGAAAGAAAGCAAAGCGCCCTCTCTCGGGCGTACCCCGGCCCAGAAGTTTTTTGACAAATGGCAGGGCCTGTTCTACCTGATCCCCTGGATCATCGGCTTCGTCGTCTTCAAGGCCATTCCGTTCGGCCAGTCTCTGTACTACAGCTTTACGGATATGGACTTCTTCAACGGCATCCATCAGTATGGCATCATGAACTATGTGGACGCCTTTACCACTCCCAAGATCACCAAGGCGCTCATCACCACCTTCAAGTACAGCTTCATCACTGTGCCTCTGAAGCTGGTCTTCGCACTGTTCATCGCCTACATCCTGAACTTCAAGATCGCCTGCGTGAACGTGTTCCGCACCGTCTACTACATCCCCTCCATCCTCGGCGGCTCTGTTGCTATCGCCGTGCTGTGGAAGGCCGTGTTCCGTGATGACGGTCTGGTCAACACCCTCATCCGTATGCTGACCTTCGGCCACTTCCAGGGTCCCTCCTGGCTGAGCGACCCCAGCTACGCACTGTGGATCATCTGCTTCCTGCGTATCTGGCAGTTCGGCTCCGCCATGGTGCTGTTCCTCGCCGCTCTGAAGGGCGTGCCGGCCGACCTGTACGAGGCCGCCACCATCGACGGCGCAGGCAAGTGGCGTCAGTTCTTCTCCATCACCGTCCCGATGATCACCCCCATCATCTTCTACAACCTGGTCACTCAGATCTGCCAGGCTTTCCAGGAGTTCAATGGCCCGTTCATCATCACCAACGGCGGTCCCCGCGGTTCCACCACCCTCATCTCCATTCTGGTCTACAACTACGCATTCAAGTCCAACCAGATGGGCATGGCTTCCGCACTGGCATGGATCATGTTCGTCATCGTCTGCATCCTGACGATCATCGCCTTCACCAGCCAGAAGAAGTGGGTCTACTACTCGGATGAAAGGTAAGGTGTGACAGTATGGGAATGAAAGCTTCTAACGCCATCGCGACGTTTTTCAAGTACCTCGTCCTGATCCTGGTGGGCCTCATCATGATCTATCCCCTGCTGTGGATGATCAGCGCCACCTTTAAGGACAACAGCGAGATCTTTGCAGGCATCGGCCTGTGGATCAAGAACCCCACTCTGGAGGGCTACAAGAACGCGCTGAACAACTTCGGCGGTTCCATCAACATCCTGCAGGCCATGCTGAACACCTACAGCTACGTCCTGCCCAAGGTCATCTGCACCGTGGTCTCCTCCTGCATTGCAGCTTACGGCTTTGGCCGCTTCGACTTCCCGGGCCGGAAGCTCCTGTTCAGCATCATGCTGGCCACCCTGTTCCTGCCTCAGGTCGTCCTGAACGTGCCTCAGTTCCTGCTGTACACCAAGTTCGGCTGGGTCAACAGCCCGTTCTATCTGGCCATCTGGGTCCACTGCGCATTCGCAACTGAGACCTACTTCGTCTACCAGCTGGTGCAGTTCATGCGCAACGTCCCCCGCGACCTGGACGAGGCTGCCGCCATCGACGGCTGCTCCTCCTTCCAGACCCTGTACAAGGTCATCGTCCCGATGCTGATGCCCGCTCTGGTGTCCTGCGCACTGTTCCAGTTCATGTGGAGCTGCAACGACTTCATGGGTCCCCTGCTTTACGTCCAGACCCCTGCAAAGTACCCCATGTCCCTGTTCGTCAAGCTGTCCATGGACGGTGATACGGGCTTTGCCTGGAACCGTATTCTGGCCCTGTCCCTGATCTCTATCCTGCCGCAGCTCATCGTCTTCTTCTGCGCACAGGATCAGTTCGTCGAAGGTATCTCCGCCGGTGCTGTCAAGGGCTGAGCTGAAGCCCCCGCCGCTCGGATGATCCCGACAAACATGAATGCCCCCTGTGCCTCTTCCCGTAGAGAGGACGCAGGGGGCATTTCCAATGTCAAAGGCTCTCCCCTTGGGAGAGCTGGCGCGTGAGCGCCTGAGAGGGCAAGGGCGCCGACAGAGATGTACGGACGCTGCGATAATATTGCTCTGACAAAGAGGCTGCTTATCGCTGCGCAGCAGCTTTGTCGAAGCCGGCTTGCCCTCTCCGTCACCTTCGGTGACACCTCTCCCAAAGGGAGAGGCTTTTGTGGCACTCTATTTTCTGCTCTTCCGGTATTGCAGCGGCCCGACGCCCATCGTCTCCCGGAAGACGCGGCGGAAGTGGGCCGCAGAGGCGAAACCGGTCTGCTCGGCCACGCTGCCGATGCTCAGCTCTGTCGTTTCCAGAAGCTTCTGTGCCGCCTCGATGCGGCGGGCGTTGATGTAGTCCACGATGGACTGCCCCGTCACCCGCCGGAACAGCCGGCTCAGATAGTAGGGCGAGATGTAGAACCGCGCCGCCACCTCGGTGAGGGAAAGCTTCTGCTGGTAGTTTGCCGCAAGGTAGGCGCAGATCTGCTCCACCGTCTCGTTGCGGGGGCGGACGTCGGCGGCGCTCTGCGCCCGGTGCTCCTGCTCCACATAGTGGAGCGTCAGTGCCAGATACAGCCCGCCGGGATACTCCGGCTCGCCCATGGCGCCCCGCATCATCTCCAGCAGCGTCCGCAGACGGCTGGCCCACTGGATGCTGCCGTAAAGGGCCATCTGGCTGCCCGGTGCAAAAAGGCGGAGGAAATCTTCGCCGGTGGCGTTCTTCATCTCGTGGAGGGCCGCCTGTGGGAAACTGCATCCCAGCATTTCCGGCTGGGTGTGGCCTGCCTGCGATACCGCCCACGCCCCCGGCCCCAGCAGCAGTGCGCAGCCGGGGCTGACCAGAAGTGACGTATCCCCGCACTGGACCGTGCAGCTGCCGCCCGAAAACAGAACGATATGGCACATCTCGGCAGGCAGCTCGAGCCGCCCGCCGGCCAGCCTGAGCGCTCCCGCCGTGATCTTCGCGTTGAGTTTTTCCCGTTCGGCGCGCATCCGCCCTTCCCCCTTCTTGCTATGCCTGCCCCGCCGGGGCAGTGCTCTGATCTTCTTATCCTCAGTGTACCATGCCCGCCCTCTGCGGGCAAGCCGCAAATCTACGCAAATAACTCAGGAGGCTGTAAAAATGAATCTGTCTCTCATCCGTTCCATGACCCGCAGCGCCGTCTTCGAGCTGGAAAACGGCAAGTGCTTCCGCCCGGAGCACCCCTTCGCCGTGGCTCTGAACGGCAAGACCATTTACGAAAGCTGCAACACCAACGTGTTCTCCCTCTTCTCCCTGACGCCGTCCACCGCCTACACCGTGGAGGTGGACGCCGAGGGTGAGCACCTGAAGCTGGACTTCACCACCGAGGCCGAGAGCTTCTTTGTGGACGCATCCCGCTACGGCCTCGTCGCCGACGGCGAGACCGACAACACCGGCAGGCTGCAGGCTGCTCTTTCCACCTGCCCCAGGGGCGGCACGGTATATGTTCCCGCTGGCCGCTACCGCACCGCCAGCCTCTTCATGAAGAGCTGCACCACCCTCTACCTCGAGAAGGGCGCTGTGCTGCTGGGCGACAATGACCGCACCCACTACCCCATCCTGCCCGGCGTCATCCCCAGCGAGAACGAAGTGGACGAATACTACCTCACCGGCTGGGAGGGCAACCCGCTGAACAGCTTTGCGGGCCTGCTGAACATCACCCAGGTGCATGACGTCGTCGTCACCGGCGAAGGCACACTGGACTGCGACGCCCAGAACGGCGACTGGTGGATCGACCCCAAGGTCAAGCGCATCGCATGGCGTCCCCGCGCCGTGGCGATGGTGGACAGCGAGAACGTCTGCCTCCACGGCATCACCGTGCAGAACAGCTACTCCTGGACCATCCACCCCATCTTCGTCAAACACCTCGACCTGCTGAACTTCAACATCAACAACCCCTACAACGCCCCCAACACCGACGGCATCGACCCCGAGAGCTGCGAGTACACCCGCATCATCGGCGTGAACATCCACGTCGGCGACGACTGCATCGCCATGAAGGCCAGCAAGGTCTTCCTCGGCATGAAGCTCAGGAAGAGCTGCGAGCACACCGTCATCCGCAACTGCCTGCTGGACAAGGGCCACGGCGGCATCGTCATCGGCAGCGAGATGAGCGGCGGCGTCAGGGACATGGTGGTCACCCAGTGCCTCATGGACCACACCGACCGCGGCCTCCGCGTCAAGACCCGCCGCGGCCGCGGCAACACCGCCGTCATCGACGGTCTGGTGTTCCGCAACGTGGAGATGCGGGGCGTCAAGGCTCCCTTCGTCATCAATATGTTCTACTTCTGCGACCCGGACGGCCACAGTCCCTATGTCCAGTGCCGCGAGGCTCTGCCCGTGGACGAGTACACCCCGAAGCTCGGCACCCTGACCATGGAAGACATCGTGGCCACCGATGCACAGTTTGCGGGCTGCTACTTCGACGGCCTGCCCGAGCAGCCCATCGAGGGTGTCTCCATGAAGAATGTCACCATCACCTTCGACCCCGACGCAAAGGAGGGTCAGGCTGCCATGGCCGACAACCGCCCGCTGGTCAAGAAGCTGGCCATCTACGCCGAGAACGTCAAGAACATCGAGCTGCACAACGTCAGGATCGAGGGCTACAAGGGCGAGCGCCTGCGCTTTGCCAACGTCGGCCATTTTGAGGAGGACTAAGCCATGACTCATGAAGAGATTTTGTCCATGCTGGGCGATTATGTGGACTACCTCATCGCCAATTCCAGCGCCGAGGCACCCATGTGGAACATCGAGAAGGTCCGCAGCGGCAAGCCCAACAAGTGGAACTACATCGACGGCTGCATGATCACCGCCTGCCTGAGCCTGTATAAGACTACCGGCGACGAGAAGTACCTGAAATTTTCCAGGGATTTCATCGACTGGTTCGTGCGGGAAGACGGCTCCATCAAGACCTACGACCCGAAGGAGTATAACCTCGACAACGTGAATCAGGGCAAGAACCTGTTCATCCTCTACGACATCTTCGGCGACGAGAAGTACCGCAAGGCCATCGACACCATCCGCAGCCAGCTGCTCACCCAGCCCCGCACCAAGGAGGGCAACTTCTGGCACAAGGACATTTATCCGTGGCAGGTCTGGCTGGACGGCACCTACATGGCCCAGCCCTTCTATATGGAGTACGAGACCCGCTACAACAAGATGCAGGGCTGCATCGACAGCTACAAGCAGTTCATGAACATCCAGAAGCACATGCGGGACGAGAAGACCGGCCTGTACTACCACGGCTACGACGAGAGCCGCCAGATGTACTGGGCCGACCCCGTCACCGGCTGCAGCCCCAACTTCTGGCTGCGGGCCATGGGCTGGTTCATGGTGGCGATGGTGGACGTGCTGGAGCGGATGGATGAGCAGCTCTACAACGAGTACCGCGGCATCATGGCGATGTTCAAGCAGACCATCGAGGACGTCCACAAGTTCCAGGACGAGGAGACCGGCATGTTCTGGCAGGTGATGGACCACCCCGGCGTCGAGGGCAACTACCTCGAGACCAGCGGCACGGCCCTCTTCGCCTACGCCGTGCTCAAGGGCGTGCGTCTCGGCTACCTGCCCAAGCGGATGGCCGCATGGGCCGAGAAAGCCTTCTACGGCACCTGTGACAAGTATCTGAGCAAGAACCCGGACGGCAGCCTGCAGCTGGGTGGCATCTGCCTCGTGGCCGGCCTCGGCGGCAAGGACCACCGCGACGGCTCACTGGCTTACTATTTCAGTGAGCCGGTGGTCTGCAACGACGCAAAGGGCGTCGGCCCGCTGGTGCTGGCCTACACCGAGATGATCGCACGGAAGTGACCTCTCCCCTATCGCAGAAGACCTCCGCAGCCCTGAAAGGCTGCGGAGGTCTTTTTTACATTGGAATTTATTGTTTCTGTTCAGGGCCAAAGAAATGCAGGACCCTCAGCGGAGCCTCCGCATCCAGTGTAAATCTTCCCGTTCCAGCGGGGACAAAGAGCTGGTCGGTCTTTTTCAGAGGCAGGCTGCGGCCGTTTGCGCTCAGAGTCCCTGTGCCTTCCAGCACATAGATGCCGCTGCCGCGCGGCGGGCAGTCCACCGTCAGGGTGTCGGAGACGTTTGCTTCGTCCAGACGGAAGAGCGGCGTATTGCGATAGCCCACCAGCGTCGTGATGCTTCCGCCCGCCGTTTTCAGCACCGTTTCCGGTTCGATGAACCAGCGGTCGTGGATCTCCCCGCGGCTGTGCGGCTCATAGTGGAAGCACTCGAACATCGTTTCAAAGCCCAGCCCCTGATGGCACATACTGTCGGCCACGGCAAAGCCGCTGGGCGTCGTGCGCTCCACCCGGATCGTATAATCCGTCGGCTCCTGGATCTCCACGAGGAAGCAGCCCGCGCCGATGGCGTGGGGCATCCCGCCCTCGATCAGGATGGTGTCGCCCGGATGCACCGGGTATTTCTGCATCCCGGCCAGCATCCCGGAAATATCCTGTGCGTGGAACAGCGCTTCCCACCGCGCGCGGGTCATGTCCGGCTGGAAGCCGTAGTAGATGCAGGGCTCTTCGCCGTTCACGGGATGGCCGCTGAGGATGTGCCAGCACTCGGTCTTGCCGTACTGGCTCTGGAACAGCCGCAGGGCCGTCGGCTTGTCGGGATGCACCTGCAGAGTCAGACGCTCGGCGCTGTCGATGAGCTTGGTCAGCACGCCGAGGGTGGGCTGCGCTGCGCCTTTGCCGAGATAGCCCTCCGTATCGCTTTCCAGCACCGATTTCAGGGTGACGTCGGTGCCGCGCAGGTGGCTCATGCCCTCTTCGGGGAATTGCTCCCGTCCGGCGTTGCGGGCGGCGACGGTGGAAAGTATCCACTCTTCGGGGAAATGCCCGTCCTCGCCGTTGGAGTCACCGTGCAGGGCGTCCAGCATCCGGCCTCCCAGATAGGTGCGCCACGCCCGGGGGTTGTCCAGCAGGAACGGGAAATCTGTTGTCGGTTTCATAAAACCCTCCATAAAAGGCACAGAGCCTGCCTTTCCAAGGCAGGAAAGACAGGCTCTGCTTTATAGATAGAAGAATCGGAGAGAGGTGGAACGCTTGATTTAAGCGCCGTACACGAGGTTTGGCAGGAAGAGCACCGCCTGCGGGAAGAATATCATGAACAGGATGACACCCACGATCGCGAGGTAGAAGGGCCAGCCTTTCTTGAAGGTCTCCTCAATGGGACACTCCATGATGTCAGACACGGCATACAGCGCGGTGCCGACCGGGGGAGTCATGACGCCGAAGGTGACGGTGGTCATCATGATCATGCCGAACACGACTTCGTTGACGCCGATGCTGCGCATGACGGGCAGCAGGATGGGGGTCAGGATCAGGGCGATAACGGTGGTCTCCATGAACATACCGCAGATCAGCAGGAAGACGACGACCAGCAGCAGCAGGATGGCGCTGTTGCTGGTGATGCCCAGCAGAGCGTTTGCAATGGTGACAGTGATGTTATCGAACACGATGCCGTAGCCGAACACGCCGGAGAACGCCAGAATGATGGTGATGACGGTGATGTCCTTCACGCTGTCGCGCAGGGTCTGCAGCAGGCTCTCCCAGGTCAGCTCGTGGTAGAACACGGTGCCGACCAGCAGGGCGTATGCGCAGGCAAAGGAGCCGGACTCGGTGGGGCTCATGATGCCGAAGCGGATCAGGACGATCAGCAGGACAGGGAACAGAATGGCCCAGATACTATCCAGCAGAGCCTTCAGGATCTCAGACAGCGGAGCCGGATGGTCATGCTCGGGCTTGTAGCCGAAGCGGCGGGCGCTCCAGGTGACGGCCAGCATCAGCAGCACGCACATCAGGATACCGGGGACCCAGCCAGCCATGAACAGACGGCCAATGGACACCTCGCCGACGGTGCCGTAGATGATCAGGCCCATGCTCGGCGGAATGGTGGCGACGATCAGGCCGGACAGGCCGTTGATGGCGGCAGACCAGCCGCGGTCGTAGCCCAGACGGGTCATCTCAGGTCCGAGGATGCGGCACTCCATCGAAGCATCTGCAACCGCAGAACCGGAGACGCCGCCCATCAGGGTGGACATCAGGCAGGAGACCTGACCGATGTTGCCGTACATATGGCCGGTGCAAGCGTTGGCAAAGCGCATCAGGCGCTTGGTGATGCCGCAGCTGTTCATCAGGTTGCCGGCCAGAATGAACAGGGGGATGGCCAGCATGGTAAAGCTCTGAGAAGTGGAAATGGATTTCTGCACCAGAACGGTCATGGGCAGGTCGCGGATCATAAAGAACGAGAAGCCCGACAGGCCGATGGAGAATGCCACGGGCATACCCAGCAGCAGAAACACAAAGAAGATACCGATTGCAATAAACATCAGCCGACGTCCCTCCCTGCTTCGTGTTTGATTTCCTGACCAGCGGGCGTCTTGACACGCTCAATGATGTTCAGGATGGTGGAGATGAGCATAAAGAAGGAGCCGACAGGCACAGCCATCGTGACCCAGCTGTAGCTGATGTGCAGAGAAGTGATCTGACGCGCCCAGCCGGAAGTGGTCATGCCGTAGCCGTAGTAGATCAGCACGCAGAGGAACGCTGCGATGATGACCTTGAACAGGATGTCCAGCACCTTCTGCACACCGGCGGGGAACTTCTTGACGAACAGATCAACACCGATCAGGCCGGAGCCGCGCATTGCGACGTCGCTGCCGAGGAAGATCAGCCATGCGAAGGCGATCAGTGCAACGTCCTGTGCCCAGTTCAGCGGATGGCCAATGGTACGCATCAGCGCCGAAACAAAGACGAGGACTGCAATGCCTGCAACCAGGATCAGAGCGATCAGCTCTTCCAGCTTACAGACTTTTTCATAAAATTTCTTCATAGAAAGTCGTCCTTATTCACAATACCTCCTGCACAGCGAGCTGCCATGCAGGAGGACATTTACGTTACGGTCGATCCAACTTTTTAAGGGCTCAGGCCTCGACGCCGGCTTCCTTGTACAGCTGCTCGCGCAGCTCGGTCCAGCCCAGCTTCTCGTATGCGGGCTTGACAGCCTCACGGAAGATGTCCTTATCGACCTCGACGATGGTCATGCCGTTGTCGGTCAGGATCTTCTCCATGTCAGCCTGAGCAGCGATGATGTCCTGAGCATTGTTGTATGCGCAGTCGCTGAAGTCCTTCTTCATGACTTCCTGATACTCGGCGGGCAGCTTGTCGAACCATGCCTGACCGCAGATGACCATGTTGAACAGGTTGATGTGCTCGGTCTTGCTGACATACTCGCAGACCTCGTAGATCTTGCTGGAAACAGCGGAGGTGTACTGGACTTCGCAGCCGTCGATGGACTTGGTCTGGATGCCGTTGTAGACCTCAGACCATGCGATGTTGTACGGGGTAGCGCCCATAGCGGAGATGGACTCAACGTACGGGTCAGCACCGGGGGTGCGGATGACAGCGCCCTTCAGATCGGCGGGGGTGTTGTAAGCCTTGTGGCCCATGAAGGAACGAGCACCGTCGTAGTAGTTGTAGCACAGGCCGCAGATGCCGTTGTTGGCCAGGTCAGCGTCCCAGCCCTTGAAGGTGTCGGTAGCCATCAGCTTCATGCCGTCCTCGTAGTTGTCCACGATGTAGGCCATGTTCATGATGCCGATGTCGTTGACATAGCTGGACAGACGGCCTGCGTCGGTCAGGACGGCGATGCCCATGCCCTGCAGAGCCTGGTCGATCATGTCTTCCTCACCGCCCAGCTGGCTGGAAGGATAGATGGTGACCTTCACATGGCCGTCGGTGTCCGCAGCGACCTTGTCGGCAGCAGCCTGCAGGCCCTGATAGATCATAGAAGTATCGGTCTGGGTGGTGGAGAGCTTCAGCTCAAAGACCTCACCGGATGCAGCAGAACCGGCAGTGGAGCCGGAAGCAGCGGTGCCGGCGGTAGAAGCGGAAGAACCGCCGCAGGCGGTCAGGGCAGCAGTTGCAGCCATAGCGCCGCAGACAGCGAGAAACGAACGACGAGAGATCTTCTTCATGTGATTTTTCCTCCTGATTTTTCCAAACAGATTTTGCTCTTCTCGGATGAGCCTCGCGCAGGCCCATCTGATTTTCATGGCTTTATCATACCATGTTCATGTCCTGTTCACAGCTGTAGAATGTCACAAGCGTAATGTGACATTCTGCCAAATAAAGCATGACAAATGTCACTTCTTTCGTCAAATAGTCGAATAAAAGCCCGTTTTTATGCAGCAGTTTGCACAAAAACGGGCTTTTGCGTGGATTTTTTGTCAGCTTGTCAATGTGACGTCGAGCTGCTGCTGAATTTGCAGCAGCTGCAATTCAAAGTTCTTGTCTGCCGACATAGCCTCGGTGATCAGGCGGTCGGCGCTCTCCATCGCCTGATGATACCGCGCAAAGCGGGGCGTGGCAAGCGTATCCTCCATGATGGCAGGCAGAGTAGACATCCCGCGGGAGGCGGTGTCCTGCGAGTCCAGCTGAAGCAGCCGGGCGACCTCATCCGATTCCGTCACACTGTGCAGGGCGGACACGCCGCTCAACTCGGTGTAGACCATCGTCTGCATCTCCTCCGTGCAGGCAATGGTCTTCAGCAGCTCCCACGCCAGCCGGGAGTGCTTTGTGCGCTGGCTGATGCCCAGCATGAGGGTGCTCAGCCGGGAGTAGTTGCCGCCGCCGGCGCTTGTGCCGCTGGGCATGGCGATGCAGTCCCACTCAAAGTTCGACGAGCGCTTGATGCGCCACGGATACGGCTCATAGCTGCGGTACTCGGAAAAGAGCATCGGGCGGAACGCCACTCTGCCCTCGTCGAAGGTCTTGTCGCTCAGATCCGTTCCGGCGTTGAGCTGGTAGATCTGCCGCGCAAACTGCATGGCGGACTCCTGCGCGCTCTGGTTCAGCAGGCAGTGCTGGCCGTCCTCACTGAACAGCGAACAGCCGTTGGCCACCAGCGCCTCTTCCCAGCCGTAATCGTAGACGCCGAACTGGTCAACGATGCCGTCCCCGTCCGTGTCTCTCGTCAGCTGCTCACACAGGCTGTAAAACTCATCCCATGTCCAGTCGTTATCCGGGATGCGGATGTGCTCTTTCTGGAGCAGTGTCTTATTGATGAACATCATCTGCGGCACGCATTCCAGCGGCAGCGCATACTGTTTCCCCTTGTCGGCTCCGGCCTGCAATGACGCCGGGTAAAAGCCGCTCAGATCCGCTTCCGGGTCTTGCTTCATGAACGGATCCAGCTCCCGCAGGGAAGCTGTATCGCTGAAAATTACAAAGTCCTCGGGAAGGATCACCATCACATCCGGCTCCTGCCCCAGCAGGTACTGGCCGCTGAGCCATTCGGTGTAGTCTTCGACCCGGATGCCGCTGGTGTACTCGACTTTCACGTTGGGGTGCTCTGCCTCAAACTTTTCAATGGCGGCGTCAATAAAGGTATAGTAGTTCTCGCCCGGGACCTTCCAATAGCTGTCACACGGGAAGCCGATGTGCAGCACCACCGGACGGCTGGCAGCCGCCAGAATGATGACCGCCGCCAGCAGAAAGGGCAGCGCGACTTTCCAGTACCGGCTCATACGTCTGCCTCCGGCTGGCTGTTCTGGTTCTGCACCGCCCAGATGGCCAGCTGGGTGCGGTCACGGAGCTCCAGCTTGCGCAGGATGCTGCTGATGTAGTTGCGCACCGTGCCTTCGGAGAGATAGAGTCTGCCCGCGATCTCCTTGTTGGAGAGGCCGCAGCCCACCTCGCGGATGACCTGCCACTCCATCTTGGTCAGCTCCAGCGCATTCTTTTTGTTCACGCGCACCTGCACGTCGCCCTGTGCCATGCGGGAGAACATCTGCAAGACCTTGGACGCCACATCCGGGGCGATGATGGAGCCGCCGCGCGCGGCCTCCCGCACGGCGTTGGTCAGGCCGTCCACCGAGACGCCCTTGAGCAGGTAGCCGGAAGCGCCGTACCGCAGAGCGTCAAACACATAATCGTCATCGTCAAAGGTGGTCAGGATGATGACCTTGATGCCCGGAAACTCCTGCTTGATGCGGCGGGTACACTCCACGCCGTCCATCTCGGGCATCCGAATGTCCAGCAGCACCACGTCGGGCTGCTTTTCCTCCACGAGTTCCAGCGCTTCACGGCCATTGGCGGCTGTACCCACCATCTCAATGTCTTCCTGCCTGCTCATCACAAAGCTGAGGCTCTGACGGATCAGTTCCTGGTCGTCGGCCAGAAGCACCTTTATCATACCGTTTCCTCCTGTTTCCTCTTTTCACTGCCCGGGGTCTTGCGCAGAGGAATCTCTGCCCGGATGCAGAACCCGTCGCTGTTCTCATACCAGAACGTGCCGCCCAGCATGAGCATCCGCTCCTGCATATGCTGCAAGCCAAAGCCCGGCGTCACGCTCTTGCAGCCGATGCCGTTGTCCCTCACCGACACCTCCAGCACGCCGTCCTCGATATGGCACCGCACCTGGACCCGGGTGGCGTGGCCGTGGCGGATGGCGTTGGTGATGCCCTCCTGCACGGTGCGGTAGACGCAGTCTTCCTCATCCTGCGAGAGCGTCAGCCCGGCCAGCGACTCTTCCAGCTGGATCTGCGCGCCGCTGCTCTGCGCCATGCTGGTACACATCTTGTTGAGCGCGCCCGAGAGGGTTTCTTTTTCCAGCGAGTCCGGCCGCAGCGCCTTGACCGAGCGCCGGACATCGTTCATTCCGTTGCGGGCGGTGTCGGCTATCAGCTCCATCTGATGCCGTGCCATCTCGGGCGAGTCATCCATCATCTGGATGCAGGCGTCCGCGCCCGCTGTGATGCCCGTGAGCACATGGCCTAACGTGTCGTGGATCTCGCGCGCAAGGCGGTTGCGCTCCTGCACCTGTGCGGTGTGGGCGCTCTCCTCGGCGTAGATGCGCAGCTGCTCGTTGGCCTGCTGCAGCTGCTGGTTCAGGTTCAGGATCTCCTGTTTCTCGCTGGTCTGCTGGCTGATGAACAGCACCATGTACAGGATGAAGAGTATCATTTCCAGCGCCGACAGGCTCTCGATCACCAGCTGCAGGACGCTGCGGGTGTGCAGGCTGTAAAAAGCCAGGTATTGCTTCAGCGTCACGGCATGGAGGGCGCTGGTGGCGGCGTCCATGTTGCAGAAAAGGTACACCACGATCATGGCGCTCAGAAAGCGCTTCTGCCGGAGAGCGCGCGGGTCGTCCACCATATCCACGATCGCAAACAGAGCGATCTTGTCGCAGTTCTGCTGGAAGATCAGCGCCGAGGCACTGTACAGCACGCCCTCCAATAAATATAGCTGCCAGCTGCTGCGGGAGAGAAAGCCGCTGTCCACCTCGTGGGAGCACTTGCTCAGGATGGTGCCCACCGCTGCCAGCATCACGCCCAGGGCAAGCACACCGGGGCGGTACGGCAGCCATTGCAGCTGCTGCAAAAACGAGTCTGCACGGCCAACTCTCACCGCGTAGAGCGGCGTGATGATCTGCACCGCAAAGATGAGCAGGATCAGAAATACCGTCAGCCACTCAATGGCATGGTAGAGCACCCGGAGGCCGATGGACAAATTTTCAGTTTTCATTGCCAGCCCTCCGTGCCGTAGCGCAGAATATCCTCCTGCGTGATTTGATTTACCGGCACCACGATGTTGGTCAGGTACGGCTTGCCCTCCAGGATCTCGTACACCACCTCCGCCGCCATCCGGCCGATGCGGAGGGGCGACTGCGCCGAGGTGGCCGTCATCAGCCCTTCGGAGATCAGGGCTTTCGCCTCCGGTGAGCCGTCCACGCTGTAGACCAAAGTGGACGAGAGCACGCCCTTTTCTTCCAGCGCCGCCATTGCGCCCAGGGCCGCCTGCTCGTTGACGGCCATCACGACGTCAATGCGCGGGAACGTCTCCAACAGCTGCACCATCGCGCGCATGGCACGGTTCAGCTCGCCGCCGCAGTCCCGCAGCTCCAGGATCTGGTAGTCGTTGCCGCTTTTGGTCAGGGTCTGGCAGAAGCCCGAAAGCCTGTCCCAGCTGGAGAACGAATCCGAGTTGGACAGCAGCACGATGCGGGCGCTCTTGGTCTGGCTGATGAGGTGGCGGGCGTCCAGCAGACCGGCGCCGTAGTTGTTGGAGGTGATGGTGCAGGTGACAAGCTCCGCGTCATCCACCTTGGAGTCGATGAGGATGACCGGCACACCCTTTTCCCTCGCCTTTTCCAGCGCAGGCGTCACGCCCACATAATCCACCGGGTTGACGATGAGCAGCTCAATGCCCTTATTGAGCATATCCTCGATCTCCTGATTCTGCCGCTCTTGATCCTGCCCCGGGTCGCGCACCAAGAGCAGATCGCCGTTGCTCTTGATCTGCATCTGGATCTCATCGTTGATGGTCTCATAAAACGGGTCACTCAGGGTCGTATACGTCGCCCCGATCATCCGCGTATGAGTCGGCAGACGCACCGCGTCGATAAACCTTCCCTGCACCCAGATGCCCACTGACACCGCAGCCACCAGCATCAGCATCCCCGCCAATGTCCGCCGAAACAGCTCCATCCGCATCCCCTCCTTCCGGCTAAAATCCTTTGCCTGAGTGGTTTTATTATAGCCCAGTTTCTCTCCGGGAACAAGGGCAAGTTTTTCGGTACACCGTCTTCCCTTCATCCTGACAACCACACGGCGGCAGGGTATGGTCAGCAAGAGCCTGCACACGGTGGCCGTGCTCACGGTGGACATCCGGGATCCCCACTATGCCCGCACAGCCTACACCATCGAGCGCGAGCTTGGTGTTCCGGTGGTCGAGGAGATCTGGGAGTCGGTTTTTAAGAATCGTCCATTCTTTAAAGAATTGTCCATAGACAAATCTGTAAGCGGCCTGTAAAATACCTTGTGGATAGTCAAAGCTAACCCCGGACCACTTGAGAGGGTGATTTCTATATGAAAAAGACACGACTGACGATCATTCTATTGATGATTCTAACGCTTGTTTCTGCAATCATTACGCTTTGCATGGGAGCAGTCCGCATTCCGGTGCAAGATACACTATCGATCCTGCTTCGGCACCTGTTCGGGACAGACACAGGCACCTCGGTATCTGTGGCATTTGAACAGATCGTCTGGCAGATCCGGATGCCCCGAATTATTCTGGGCTTTCTGACAGGAAGCGGGCTGGCCCTCTGTGGCTGCGTGATGCAGGCAGTTGTCCAAAACCCAATGGCAGACCCATACATTCTTGGCGTGTCGGCAGGCGCAACGCTGGGAGCCACTGGTTCACTCTTTTTAGGGCTGGGCGTGATCTCCAGCTTTTGGGCCTTTGTAGGAGCAGGCGGTGCCTGCTTCCTCGTATTGGCTCTCTCCTCGGCGGATGGCAAGACCACCTCAGTCAAGCTGATCCTCTCCGGCATGATCGTCAATGCGCTGCTGACCGCATTTTCCAACTTTATCATTGCGGTAGCAGGCGATTCGGACGGTATGATGTCCATCAAGTTCTGGACGATGGGCTCCCTGACCCGCGCCGGATGGAAAAACATCGGCCCTATCACACTGATCGTACTGGCGGCAGCAGTCTTTTTCCGGACGCAGTCCCAGACGCTGGATGGTCTGATGCTTGGTGAGGAAGCAGCTTCCACCATTGGCATCAACACCTTCCGGTGTCGGTTGGTTTACCTGCTGGTGCTCTCGGTGCTGACCGGTGCATTGGTATCGGTCTGCGGCACGATTGGCTTTGTAGGGCTCATTATCCCGCATGTTTCCCGCGCCATTGCCGGTACAGCCCACCGAAAACTACTGCCCATTGCGGCGTTATCCGGCGGACTGTTCATGCTCTGGGTGGATGCCATCGCCCGCAGTCTGATTCCCAACACCGAGCTGCCTGTGGGCATTTTCACTGCCTTGGTGGGTGCGCCCTTCTTCGTCTATGTGATGGTGCGTAAAAAGTATGGATTTGGAGGCAATTGAATGAAACTGGATGCGAAAAACGTCAGCGTTTCGATTGCCGGAAAACCCATCGTTCGGAATCTCTCCATTGAGGTGCCGGACCGGAAATTCTCGGCCTTGCTGGGTGCCAACGGCAGCGGCAAGACCACTCTGCTCCGCTCCATCTACCGCACACAAAAGATGGACAGCGGCATCGTTCGTCTGGACGACAAGGACATCACACACTTTTCCGGCAAAAAGCTGGCGCGGAACATGGCGGTGATGGGACAATTCAACCAGATCAATTTTGACTATACCGTGCTGGACATCGCCCTGATGGGGCGGTATCCCTTCCATTCCCTGCTGGAGCAAGAACGGGAGAAGGACTACGAGATAGCTTTGGAGGCACTGGACAAGGTAGGCATGAAAAGCTACCGTGACCGGAACTTCCAGTCCCTTTCGGGCGGTGAAAAGCAGCGGGTGGTTCTGGCCCGCGCGCTGACCCAGTCGCCCAAGATCCTGATCCTCGACGAGCCGACCAATCATCTGGATATCCGTTATCGGTTAGAAATCCTTTCAATCATCAAAGATTTGCAGATCACGGTCCTGGCAGCGCTGCACGATCTGAGCCTTGCAGCACAATTCTGCGACCACCTCTATCTGATGAAACAAGGCGAAATTGTAACACAGGGCCAGCCTCAAGCGGTGATGACCCCCGAAAATCTGCGCCGAATCTTTGATGTAGAAGCCTGTGTCTACCCCAGCCCGATCAACGGAAAACTGATGATTCAATATCTATAACAAAAACGCGGGAGTACCCCGCAGAAAGAGGAACCTTTATGAAAAAGAAAACCCTGAGCGTTGCTGCCGCGGCACTGGCAGCCGTCATGCTGGCCACTGGCTGCAGTCAGACTGCATCTTCTGTGGCATCGTCCGTTGCTGCCTCCTCCGAGATTGCTTCGTCTGCTGCCGAGAGCACCGTCTCCGCCGAAGAGACCTCTTACCCCCTGACCCTGCAGATCTATGACGCTGATGGCAATGCTGTGGATATGACCTACGACCATGCACCGGAGAAGGTGCTGTCCACACAGCTGTCCATGACTGAGCTGCTCATCAAGCTGGGGCTCAAGGATAAAATTGTCGGCGTGTTCGATAATGACAATGCCCTGAAGGGTGCCATTGCTGATGAAATTGCATCTCTGAACAGCCTCGGCGATAAGAAGTCTGTTTCCAAGGAGACCATCCTTGCCACGGAGCCGGATCTGATCCTTGGCAAGGGTCCCCTGATGTTCACTGAGAGCAGCATCGGCACTGTCCAGTCCTATCAGGAGCTGGGCATTCCCGTCTATACTGAACTGGCCAGTGCTTCCATTGATCAGTCGCTGGATAACATTGTAGAGGATGTGCGGAACATCGGCGAGATCTTCAACGTGCAGGAGAGCGCTAACTCTTACGCCGATGAGCTTCAGGAGCGAATCGATGCGCTGATGGACAAGGTCAGCAGCCAGAGTGGCGAACCCCTGAAGGTTCTGTTCATGGCTGGCTACGCCGATGGCACCTTCGTGGCCTTCAATTCCAAGATGAGCAGTTGTATGCTGAATGCCCTGAACGCCGAAAATGTTCTGGACAAGGGCGGCAACGGCCTGACGCTGGAGAATCTTGTCTCCATGAACCCGGATATCATCGTCTACGTCCGCGCGGACCGCTTTGGTGCCACCGATGCCGACGCTGTGGAGCAGCTGACCGCCAACGCTGTTGTACAGGAGGTTCCCGCTATTGCCAATCAGAAGGTCATTGAGATGGATTACGATGACGTGATGGATTACGGCGCACGGGTCATCGATGCGGCCGAGACCCTGTACAGCTTCATGTATAGCGCTTTTTAAAGCAAATCCTCCGGTTACGGCAGAATGCGGGTGGGCGGAAAGCCCATCCGTTTTTTGTAGATACGGCTGAAATAGCAGGCATCCCGGTAGCCAACCTCGTGGGCAGCCTGCGTCACGGTGTAGTCACCGGAACGCAAAAGCTCAGTGGCTATTCGGACACGATAATTGATGAGGTAATCGATGGGCCGGATGTTTTTGTACTTATAAAAGAGATAGCTGACATGTCCAGCTTTCTCATTGACCTGCTCGGCCAGTGCGTCCAGCGTCAGCGGCTCTGCATAGTGTTCTGCGATGAAATCCAGCAGGATGCTCATGATTTGGCTTTCATTGTAAGTTTCCTCTGGCTGAAAATCTGCGAAAATCTGGGCGAAGAATTCTTCCGTCAGCTTTTCTTGCTGGTACTGGCTGCGGATGTCAGCGTCCGGGTGGAGCTTTAGGATCTGCTCCAAAATGGAAAAGGTCTGTTCCGGATTTTTGAGCTTGTGGGAGAACAGCAAAGGCCGGTCGTTTTCGTAGTACATATTGATGTAGTGGAAATCCTGCTCGCCCAAGGCCGAAATGGTCAGGGTCTTGTCGGGACATCCGTGCAGGAACAGTCCTCGCTTGGCAATGAAGGGTTCGTGCTCAAATGAGAAGATGGCCCGACCCGACGCCGGAACAATCAGTGCACTTTTCAGGGTGCGGTAGCTGTTACTCTCACCAGCGTGCAGGGTCAAGCTGCGGAAGCCGACAGACTCGATTCGGCCCTGATTGTATTCCTGAAATAAAATTTCCAGCGGATTGGGAAGCGCGGATATTTGATTCATTGGGAGCTCCTTTGTGCAAAAGTGGTTAGTTAATGCTAATATAGCACAAAATGCTACCGTTTGTCTATGTGGGGAGCACCCCACACTGCGTAATAATTGAAAAAAGGGCGGTTATGGATGGAAGTTCTAAATCTCGGTTCACATCGAATTGGAGTCCGGTTCCCGGAAAAGGGACTGCGCAAAGGCAAAAATCCCGCAATCCTGCTCAACGATGGGGAACTGATCGAGCAACTGAATCTGCGCACGGAACGAGCAGTGTTGGTGGGGGTATCCCCCAATAACAGACTTTCAGAGTATACCCCGTGGCCGGAACCGGCTATTCGACCGGGTACACCGGATTTTGGCGGGCAGCTAGGACAATATCATCGAGAACTGAACAACGAAATTCTCCCGGCGCTTATAGACGAATACGCCCTTGACACGGAAAAGCTGGCGTATGGCGGCTATTCGCTGGGCGGTCTGGCTGCGGTGATGAGCCTTTGGGAAACGGAGGTATTCGCGTCGGTGTTCTCTCTTTGTGGGTCATTCTGGTATCCGGGAGTTGCGGACTTTATCGAGGAACACCCGCTCCTGAACCGTTCTGCTCGAGTATATCTCCAGAACGGCACCCGAGAGGGCGAGGGCCACAACAATCGCCTGAGTGAAGCTGCTGCCTATGCTCAGCGCGTCCACGCTGCATTGCGGACAGTCTGCGGAGCTAAAACCGTGTTCGATGATAATGGCCATCATGACCGGCAGAACGAACGTTTTTGTACTGTTCTTCGCTGGGTAGAGCAGATACTATAAAGTTTTGCTCGGCGTAAATTTTGGCGTATTCAAAATTGCAGGGATTTTGATTGCTGTCAAAGGCAAGCTGGTCTGCCATCTGGAAAACCCTATTCCCCTTTCAAAATCCTTGCATATAACAAAAAAGCGGAAGCTATGTTGTTTTTCTGCAACATAGCTTCCGTATCCTTGTATTCTGGGTTCGGTGTACCTACTACACCAATCCGCCTATTCGATTCTTACACCACACCGCTTTGTAAGGCTCCTTTTCGGAAAAACGTCCCAAAATTGGTGCAGCCCGGGTGTAGTTCCGCAGATACCGCTTGAAATCCGTTCAAAAATTCGTCGTATATACATCTTAACTTTACATTTTGCTGCTCAATCGGCTTCATCGTGGGGATACTTTCCGGAACCGGTTTACAACTTTTTTCTCCTCGGTCGCCTCGGTATAAATGTCCATCGTGGTCTGAATGTCTTTATGCCCCATGACCGATTGGATGACCTTCAGGTTGATCTCTTTTTCGCAAAGCCTTGTGCAGAACGTGTGCCGCAGATGATGTGCCGAAAAGTCCGGCAGCAGAACCGCTTCGCAATGCTGCTTCTTTGCTTCTGCTTCCTCGCCCGCATTGTAGTCTGCAATAATGCGTTTAATGGCACGGCTCACACCTCCACAGCACCCGTACACTTTCCGTGTGACAGGAAGTCAGGCTGTAAAAAGTCCTTCCTGAAAATTTTTTACGAAAAATCGATGGTTCACACTCTGCTCAGTGACATTTCGTCCTTGATATGCCATTATAATGATAACAACTCCCCCAGGCCTCTGCGCACAGCGTATGCACACTTGGGGGCGTTTTGCTTATAAAGGAGATTTTTCATGGCAGACAAGGACTTCAAAACGATAGACGAACAAATCGAGATTCTTCGTTCACGAGGCCTTTCCATCGAAGAGGAAGCCGAAGCAAAGGATTTTCTGCTGCGAAACAATTGTTGCCGTGTCAGCGGCTGGCCCACGAAGCCTACTTAAAGCACTTCATCAACGACCTGAACCTGACCATCCTTTCCGGGATGGCCTTGGTTCGGGTTCGTTATGCAGCGATAAGAAAGCTAAAAACTTGCTCCGGCTCCTTCGGGAGCCGAGCTGGAACTCCAAGTAACTATGTTATATTAAATTATCGGAGCAGATTACCACAAAAATCGCAGTGTGTCAACAAAAAGTTTTGAAAACACGCCACTTTCGGCAGCTTGCAAGAAAACACAAGGGAAACTTTGGCCAAAAGAGAGAGGGCCGGACGGTGTCAGCCCTCTTGACGGCGATTTAGATTAACGTCGTGTCCGCAAAAAATTCCACTTGACAATCCAATATTGCCTTGCTATAATTCAATTTGCAACCAGTTTGCAAATTCGAGAGAGGAGGGCAATGGAATGAACTGCACCGCAAAACAACGCCGCCGCGCTGCGTGGACGCTGCTGGTTGGTTTCCTTCTGGCCATTTTGGTTTCATTGACGTTCTGTGCGGAAGAAGTCGACCACGACTGTACTGGGTCAGACTGCGCCATCTGCGCACAGCTGAAACTTTGCAAGAATATCCTGCACGCCGGAAAAGATGGTTCAGGGCCGTTCATTCGGACGCTCGCGCCGCATTTTGTGTTGGCAGCTTTGCTGTCGCTTTGCTCTCCGCTTTTGCTGATAAAAACACCGATTCGACTAAAGGTAAAACTGTCGGATTAAGAAATGCTTGTCCGTATGATTCTTGATATCAAACAATGGAGTGCATTTCTATGAAAAAATTCAAACGTATATTCGCTGTATTTTTTTGCCTTTTACTGGCTTCTGGTATTTTGGGCGGCTGTGGGAAGGCCGGATCCTCGTCCATTTCTGCACCATCCGCATCACAGAGTGGCAGCAAGCCGCTGAAAATCGTCACGACTATTTTCCCGGAGTATGACTGGGTGCGCGAAATCCTCGGCGACAAGGCCGATAATGCCGAAGTTAGCATGCTTCTGGACAACGGCGTGGATTTGCACAGCTATCAGCCCACCGCAGATGATATTATTAAAATCTCAGACTGTGACTTGTTCATCTATGTTGGCGGCGAATCGGATGGCTGGGTGGAAGATGCCCTGAAAGAAGCCACCAACAAAAATATGAAGGTTATCAATCTGCTTGATGTGCTGAAAGATACTGTTAAGACAGAGGAAGCAATGCCCGGCATGCAGGCAGAGGAAGGACATCATCACGGATATTCCCGCTTTGCCGATAGCGATGTGCGGGATAGAAGCCTGTCCGATTGGGATGGCGAGTGGCAGTCTGTTTATCCTTATCTTCAAGAGGGTATCCTGGACGAAGTGATGGAACGTAAAGCAGAAAACGGGAACAAAACGGCGGAAGAATACCGTGCCTATTACGAAACGGGTTATAAAACAGATGTTTCCAAAATTACAATCAATGCCGAAAATAACACGATGTGTTTTGTGAAAAACGGTGTTGAGGCAAAGGCTGCCTATCAATATAAGGGCTACCAGATTTATGACTATAAATCTGGCAGCAGAGGCGTACGATATTTCTTCGAGGCAACCGATGGTGATGCTGATGCGCCTAAGTATGTGCAATTCAGTGATCATGGCATTGCTCCGGGCAAAGCGGAACATTTTCACATTTACTTCGGCAACGAAGGCTTCGATGCTCTCTCTCAGGAAATGGAGCATTGGCCGACTTACTATCCGATGGATATGAGCGGTGATGAAATCAAGGAGGATATGCTGGAACACGCGGAAAAAGAATATGACGAGCATGTATGGCTGTCGCTGAAGAACGCCGAAGCTCTCTGCAACGCAATCACCGATGCACTGGAAGAGATCGACCCGGCCAACAAAGATGCCTACGCTGCTAACGCTGCATCCTATCTGGAAAAGCTGGCCGCTCTGGATGGCGAATATCAGACGGTGGTGGACAATGCCGCCCGGAAAACTGTGCTGTTCGGCGACCGTTTCCCGTTCCGCTATCTGGTGGACGATTACGGTCTGAGCTATTATGCCGCGTTTGCAGGCTGCTCTGCGGAAACGGAAGCCAGCTTTGGGACCATTTCTTTCCTTGCTGGCAAAGTGGATGAACTGAGACTGCCCTGTGTACTGACCATTGAGGGCGCACAGCACAAAGTTGCCGAAACTATCGTGCAGAATACCGCCGAAAAGAATCAGTCCATCCTGACGCTGGATTCCATGCAATCCACCACGTCCACCGATGTGGCAAACGGAACGACCTACCTTTCCGTGATGGAAAGCAATCTGGATGTGCTGAAACAGGCTCTGAACTAAAGGAAGGAACCGTCATGTCTCAGCTCATTTGTAAGAACCTTCTCGTTGGCTATGAGGGAAAGGCCATTCTGGATCCTCTGAACTTTGAGATTCACGCAGGCGACTATCTTTGTGTAGTTGGTGAAAACGGTGCAGGAAAAAGTACCTTGATGAAAACCCTGCTCGGTTTGCAGCAGCCTATTTCCGGACAAATCGAGATGGGCGATGGCCTGCGCCGGAACGAGATCGGCTATCTGCCCCAGCAGACCATCGTGCAGAGGGATTTTCCAGCGTCGGTGCAGGAAATCGTGCTGTCTGGCTGCCAGAGCCGTTGTGGACTCCGCCCATTTTACAGTCGGGAGGAAAAGCAGCTTGCGCAGGATGCCCTGCACAAAATGCAGATCGGGTCGCTGGCAAAACGCTGTTACCGGGAGCTTTCCGGCGGTCAGCAGCAGCGCGTCTTGCTGGCGCGCGCCCTCTGCGCTACCCGGAAAATGCTGCTTCTGGACGAGCCTGTTTCCGGCCTTGACCCAAAAGCGACTACGGAAATGTACCATCTGATCGAAAAACTGAACCAGCAGGAGGGCATTACGGTCCTGATGATCTCCCACGATATTCAGGCTGCGGTTTGCTACGCAAGCCACATTCTTCATGTTGGTGAAACGATCTTTTTCGGTACACGGGAAGCGTATCTGCAAAGCCCGCAGGGGCGGCTGTTTGCGGCTGGGAAAGGCGGTGCAAAATGAGCCTATTGGAAAAGCTGGCTTTTTACTGGAACTATCCCTTTGTCCGCTATGCGCTCATCGTGGGCGTTCTGATCGCCCTGTGTTCTTCGCTGTTGGGCGTGACGCTGGTGCTGAAACGGTTCTCCTTTATCGGAGATGGCCTTTCTCATGTGGCGTTCGGCGGCATGGCCGTTGCGACCGTGCTGGGAATGTCCGACCATATGCCGCTGACGCTGGCCGTGACTGTGGCCTGCGCAGTCCTGTTGCTGCATACCGGACAAAACACCCAGATCAAAGGTGACGCCGCCATTGCTATGGTGTCCGTTGGCGCGCTTGCAATGGGCTATCTGCTGATGAATCTGTTCTCGACCTCGGCGAATCTGTCTGGCGATGTGTGCAGCTCCTTGTTCGGCTCTACCTCGATTCTGACCTTGACAAAATCGGAAGTATGGCTCTGCATAGGGCTTTCCATCATCGTGGTCGCAGTGTTTATGCTGTTCTACAACAAGATATTTGCAGTCACCTTTGACGAAGACTTTGCACAGGCCGTTGGAACCAATGCAAACGGATACAATCTGCTGATTGCCATTGTCATTGCCGTCATCATTGTGCTGGCAATGAACCTTGTCGGCTCTCTGCTGATTTCTGCACTGGTGATTTTTCCGGCTCTTTCGGCGATGCGCCTGTGCAAGAATTTCTGCGCTGTCACCATCTGCTCGGCGGTATTGTCCGTGAGCTGTGCCTTTGTGGGCATCGTGGCTTCGGTTCTGGCCGGAACGCCGGTCGGCTCGACCATTGTAGCGGTTGACATGGTGGCTTTTGGCTTGTGCTGTCTGGCCGGAAAACTGCTGGGGAGGGCATCATGAAACAACTTTTGAAAGGAGTTCTGCTGCTCTGTGCCGCCGCCGCATTGACTGCCTGCGGCGCAAAGTCCGAAGCCGCATCTTCCGTGGTGACGGTTTTGCCGGAGTCTGCATCTTCTAGCGCTGTTACTGCACCTGCCCCGGAACATCCCGTGCAGCTCCCGGAAAGCAGCACTGCTGGCGCAAGCGATCTTCACGCCGGTATGGATGCAGACCTCGATCTGACCCAGCTTAGCAGTACAGTCGTATACGCCGAGGTGTATAATATGCTTTTTACCCCGGAGAGCTACACCGATAAAATTGTTCGTATGACGGGCGAATATCAGGAGTATACAGATGAGCAGACCGGTGAACTGTATCATTCCTGCGTCATCTACGATGCGCTTGCCTGCTGCCAGCAGGGAGTGGAGTTCGTGCTGACTGATGGCGATTACCCGGAAGAAGGCACAACCATTACCGTGGTGGGACGGTATGAAACTTATACTACACCCTATTATGATTATTTTCATCTGGTGGATGGAGTAAGGGAAAAGTAAATCAAACAAAACGAATCCCGGCAAGTGCCTACCTTGTAGAACACCTGCCGGGATTTGTTGTTATGTTGGACTTCATCTTCCAGCCTGCCATGGTCACAGCCTAGTGACAGATAATATTCCACCTCCCCTTTCAGCACCATCTGCGCATACTCCAGCGGCTTATTGTACAGCAGCCAGCCCAGTTCTGCCCGCTGTGCCGGGGTTTTGCCGTACTCGTCTTCGATGGCGATGCAGTCGATGGCAAGGGGAGTGCCACCCTCGAACCGGGCTTCCACCCGGTTGGTGTCCATGTTGTAATGGCAGGAAAGCAGGTTGTTCATTTTGCTCTGCACAAAATCCTGCATCGTTTGGCGTAAAATTGGCGTATGGCGCAATTTTCGCCGGAAATCCATCAAAAGAAAAAGCCTGAAACTTCTCGGTACATCAAGAAGTTTCAGGCTTTGTTTTGCTTGAATTGGAAATTTACTGCTCAATCGGCTTCATCGTGGGGACAGGTCAAGGAAGGCTCACAAATGGCTTTATTTCCCTTTACAAGCCTATCCATGCGGTTTCCTTTTTCCTGCTCCCGTACGTCACCCTACGCAACTCTCCACAACTTACCGGCAATTTGGTGTAAAAGTGGTGTAGTAGTTGGTGTAGTGGATTTCAGACCGAAATGCCCAGTTTACCGTTCAAATTTGCAAAGGAATGGGCTTTTGCTTCCTTGGTGGCTTCCGCGTAAATCTCCATCGTGGTGCTGATGTCCTTGTGTCCCATGATGTCCTGAATGATCTTCAGGTTGGTCTCATTTTCGCACAGCCGGGTGCAGAACGTGTGTCGGAGATTATGGCAGGAGAAAGGCGGCAGCAGCTGCGGTTCCCGCTTTTCCTTTTCGGCCTTTTCCAACTCGGCTTCGTTGCAGGCCACACTGATGCGCTTGATGGCGCGGTTGACCGTCTGCGGATTCTGCGGCTGGCCGAAGCGGTTCAGGAATACGAAGTCTGAGATTCCGTCGATCTCGTATTCGCACACCAATTCCAGTTCCTGCTGGTTGGCGCGCTCCTGCTCCAGCGCCTTCCGCACTTCGGGCAAGATCGGAATTGCCCGCTTGCCTGCAGCAGTCTTGGGTGTGGACATAGTAAAGTAGCAGCCGCCCACCTCGTGGTCATGGTACACCAGATTGTGCTGGATGGTGATAAACCCACTCTCGAAGTCGATGTCGCCCCAGCACAGGCCAACCGTTTCCGAGATGCGGCATCCGGTACCCAGCATGAAGGTGAACATCGGGAGCCAGTGCTGGAACTTCGGCGTTTTCTTGATGAAATTCAGAAACGCCTGCTGTTGGGGCAGGGTCAGAGCGTGGCGTTTGGGCGTTTCGTACTGGTGGGCGGCTTTAATGGCCGTCAGGACACCATCCGTGGGATTCACACGAATGTACTCATCGTCCACCGCCACCGCAAAGACCTGATGAAGAACATTCTGGATGGTTTCCAGCGTGTTCAATGCCATCTTGCCGTTGCGGACGATGCCATTGTAGTAGCTGCGGATATCCGACTTGCGAATGTCCTTGAGCTTCATCATGCCGATCTCATCCCGGACGAACCGATTGTACATATAAACGTAATTGGCGAAGGTATGCTCTTTCAAGCCCACCTTGTTCTTACGCCACAGTTCAAACAGGTCATTCAGGGTCAGGCTGCACTCCGGGATGCGGAGGCCATCTGCCAAGTCGCGCCGTATCTTCTCTTCCTTTTCGCGCAGCCCCTCCAAGGTTGCATCATAGATGGTATGGCGTTTTCCGTTTTTCGCAGTCCAACGGTACATATAAAGCCCGTCGCTCTTGCGGTAGACCTCGCCATCCTTCAAAACACGGCCTTTATTATCTTTACGTCTTTGCATATAAACTCTCCTTTTCATGCACAGAATGTTGAAAAGGAGCCTTACGCCATGAGTATACCATGACGCAAGACTCCCTGCAACATCAAACGGTCAATTTTCTACACCGCATCAGATCGAGAATGCCTTGTCCAGATATTCGTCCAGCTTACGGCGTTTGATCAGCCGTTTGGTTCCGTTCCAAAGGACGAACTTGCATTCATCGCTATCGGTCATTGACCGCAGTTTATTGATACCGATCCCAGAGTAAGCCGCCGCTTCCTCCAAGGTCAGATTACTCTTTTGCCAAATCGGAACTTCCTTCACTTGCACCTCCAATTCCTTGTAACCGGGTGCCGGGGCAGAAAGTGCCAGCTTTTTTGCCCCAAACGCTCCCGATGAGGTTCAGATTTCCGAGTGTCCCTCCTGTGTGCGGGGTTGTGCCGTTGGTTTGTTCGTCTGTTCTGCCTGCAAGCGGCTCAGCAGTTGCAGAACGGAATCTCGTGCTTTCTCCTTGACCTGCTCCTTGCCTTTCTGACGGACTTCCGGCTTCAGGAGCTTCTCCTGCAAGCGGGCAGCGGTAGTCTGCATGGTCTTGAGGAACTTGTCCAGCACATTGTCCAGACGGTGGGCGGCATATTCCCTCGTGGCCTTGGGAGCCTTGCGCTCCGGGGACAACACCCACTTCTTCGTGTCCTCTATCATCCGAATATCCTCTTTCCGGGTTTCGGTGCGTACCACATCGGTCACGACCTCCACCGCCTTGTCGTAGGCTGCTGCCGAAACATTTTCCAGCAGGTTTTCCATGTCCGAAACTTTCAAAGTCAACTCGTCCAGCTTATTCTGCTGGGCGGTAAGCTGCTCCTTCTGCTTGGCAAGGATAAAGTCTTGTTTTTCCAGATATTTGCGGTTGCCGTATTCCGCTTCTTCCTCCAATTCCAGCCCGTGCCGCTTGGCAATCTCAAACAGCATCTTTCGACAGGCGGCATCGAAGGTGATTTTGCGGTTGTTCCGGCGGCTGATAGGTTTGGCTGGGTCGGGCAGGTCAAAACCCAACGCTTCCAGTGCCTTTTCCTGCTGGGGTGCCACCTCGCCGTACTTGTTCTCGCAGTCGAATACATGACGCTCGTGGATATGGGGTGTGCTTTCGTCCAGATGCAGTGCCCAGTCCAGCACATGAACGTGTTCACCAAACTTGGCCTTGAACTCCTCAATGAACTCGGTGACGATGTTCAGCAAGTCCTCTGCCGAGGCGTGTTCGTCCAGCGTTCCCAGCTGATAGATGGTTTCTTCCGGGCAGGTCTTGCGGCTGGACAACAGGTCGGGAATGGAGCGGTTGCGCTCCGTGTGCCGGATCTTGGCGTTGCGCCCGTTCTGACCTTCGATAAAGGCCGTGTGCCGGCTCTCGTAGAATTGCCGTTCCACATCCGAGAAGGTCGCTGCCAGATTGTCCGGGTCTTGCGGATCGAGAGCCAAACGGAAGCCGTGGAAGCAGTCCCAGTAGATGTTGCCTTTGGCTCGTTCCGGGTCGATGTGCTCGCTGTTGGCAAGGTTGAAACTCCGGTCATTGTGTTTGGGGTTATAGGTGCCGTGGGTCCCGGCTCGTCCGTTGTGCCGTGTTAATTTCAGATAGACATCCCTCCGTTTCGACTTATTGGCGTGGGAGAACGCAGCAGCGAAGCTGCTGAATCTGCCGCCGTTTTGCGCCAGATAATACCCAGTAGGATATGACGCACAGCATCATATCACTGGGGCAAAGGGCTGCACCCTCTGCACTCCTGCACCGGGCAAGCTGACAGGCAACGATTTGCGAATCCCTGCCCGCAACTCGTCCGGCTTTTTCAGTGGGTCATTTTGACCCACTGATTTTGCCTGTTCCCAAAATGGTAACAGGCAGATAGACGGTCTGATAACAGCCATCTCACCCTGATTCCCATTTTGGGGATTTGGGTGGCTGCTGGCAAGTGCCGCTTTCCGGCACTTAACGCTATGGGGTTGGTTGGTGGTCGTTTTGACCACCAACCAAAGCCCCTTATATGGCGCGTTTTCGGTCAATCGCTGCGTACGTGCGTACAGAGAAAGCCGACTGCTGCGTACGCACGTACGCAGCAAAACACCCAAGTTCTCCTTTATAGGGGGTCATACTCGCCAACTGTTGGGAGTAAGGTCGGGCTGCACAAGGGCTTCAATGCCGACAAAGCCCCGGACACGCCGCCCGGACGAGTTGACGATGTTGTTGGTGGATTCCAGATTGTACCTGCGCTGGTTGGCGATCAGCGCATCGCTGAATCCTCTGGCCTTGATCGCATTCAGGCTGTTCTCCTCACACCACATCTTGTAAACCTCATACAGCTCTTTCGAGCTGGTGCAGGCATCCGCCTTCAGGCGGATGTAGCCCTCGGATTCGAGGAAATCGAACACATTGTTGTTATCCCGCTTCACCAGTTCCCGGTTGCGCTTGGCACGGTCGCTCTCGGTGAACTGAAAGCCGTTCTTCACCAGCCGCTGCAAGCCCTCAAATGCCCACAGCAGGATACCCTCGACCTCTGCAGCCATCTTCTCGGCAATGTCCGGGTCGTCCGCACGAGACAGAGGTTTCTCTCTGGTGGTCAGGATAAGCTGTCGGCGGTAGAAACCGTCCGAGCGGTCATACAATGCCTGCAGATCGCCGTTGCTGAACGCCAGCAGGCGGGCGTACATCCAGCCCTGATAGCTCTGCTTGCCCTTGCGCTCCAAATCCATCTGCCCCTGTGCGGTCACGATGGACTTGACATAGTTGGTCTGGCGCAGGGCTTCCATCCGCATATCATCGTCCACGCAGAGCAGGGTGTGCTCCAAATCGGCACGGGCAAAGCGGTTCTCCGAGATTTTGCCGATGCTGCCATCCTTCATGTTGCAGCCGAACAGCCGGGACAGCACCACGCCGATTTGCGACTTTCCCTCGCCGCCGTTGCCCTTGATGACCATCATGCGCTGCCCCTTGTTGCTGGGGATCAGGCAGTAGCCGATGAACTCCTGCACCGTGGGGATGTCCTCCAGGTAAAGCAGGTCGGACAGGAACCGCAGCCAATGGACAGGCTGTGGGGCTTTCGGGTCATACTTGACAGGCAGGCGGTTGCGGACGATCTCCGGCTTGCCCTCCTGAAAAGTGCCGTCCAGATACAGGGTGCCGTTTGCCAGCGCGATACGGTCGGTGACGGGCGGAAAGTCCTCCACCTGTGCCGCCAGCTTCAGCACATCCACCACATTGGTGACCTTTTTGGCAAGGTTTGCCCCGACGTATTCACGCATCATCTCGAAAATTTCACAGCGCAGGGGCATGGGGTCCACCATTCTGCCATCCGGGGTGAAAAATGCGCCATTCGAGTAAAGCAGCTGGTGGGTGCTCAGAAAATCGTCACAGAACAGGGATTCGTTGAAAAAGCCTTTCTTGAACCATGCAGGGGTAAAATTACTCATAGGCATTCCGTCCTTTCATTGGCGTTACGGAAAACGATGTGCTCATTTTGAGTACATCGCTTTACTCCGCAACTGAGGAATTAGCGTCCTGCCGTTCTCCTTGCATAGATTTCCTGCCCCCTTCCGGCGGCGTTTTCCGGCTCTCCTTCTCAGGGTCATCGCCGGGTATCCCATGCAGACGGTCATGCGGTTTTCAAGGTTCAACGGGCAAAACGGCAACAAAAAAGCCGTCACAAAACAGACCAGTTCTGCCTTCGCTTTTTCTGGAAGGTCATGCTAGTCGGTTATGTAACGGCTGAAAGCCAAAATGTTCAGCCCCGCAGGGTCTGAACGAATATGTAAAAATATGTTATATTCAATTGTTGGAATAGACTACCACAAAAATCGAGCCGTGTCAACAAAAAGTTTCGAGAATGCGCTACTTTCGGCAGCTTGCAAGAAAAAACAAGGGAAACTTTGGCAAAAAGAGAGAGGGCCGGACGGTGCCTACCCTCTTGACAAGGCAATAATAGTCAAAAAGTTTCGTACCCATCTTCATCCCGGTTTCGTCCCGGTTTGCAGAATGCCCTTGCAATCCGAAAGGAGCCGTGCTATAATGCCGTTGTAATTGAATCAGAAATCTTCAGGGCAGGGTGCGATTCCCTACCGGTGGTACAGCCCACGAGCCGTAAGGCATGATTCGGTGAAACTCCGAAGCCGACAGTACAGTCTGGATGAAAGAAGATACCAAGCGCAGAGCCCGCACGGTTCGGCGCTTGTGGAGGCTGCTCTGGGATGCGTTTGCATTCTGGAGCTTTCTTTTTTGCACAAGGATCCCTTGTGTTTTTTCGGCTTGCCCTGAACGTTTTTGTTCAGGGCTTTTTCTTTTGGAGGCAACACGATGAACGACAAAGACTATATGCGTCTGGCTTTGCAGCTTGCAAAAAAGGGCTGCGGGTGGACATCGCCCAACCCGATGGTGGGTGCCGTGGTCGTAAAAGAGGGCAGGATCATCGGACAGGGCTGGCACCAGAAATACGGTCAGGCTCATGCGGAGCGCAATGCGCTGGCATCCTGCACCGAAGATCCGCAGGGAGCGACCATGTATGTGACATTGGAGCCGTGCTGCCATTACGGAAAGCAGCCGCCCTGCGTGGATGCGATTCTGGACGCGGGCATTCACCGGGTGGTCGTGGGTTCCGCTGACCCGAATCCGCTGGTAGCCGGAAAAGGAATTGCAATCCTGCGCGCACACGGCATAGATGTGACCAAAAATGTTCTGCAAGAGGAATGCGATGCGCTGAACAAGGTGTTCTTCCACTATATCACCACAAAACGCCCCTTCGTTTCCATGAAATACGCCATGACGATGGACGGAAAAATCGCCACATACACAGGCGCTTCCAAATGGATCACCGGGGAAATTGCCCGGACTCATGTTCAACGGCAGCGACACCGATTCCGCGGCATTATGGTGGGAGTCGGAACCATTCTGGCAGATGACCCGCTGCTGACCTGCCGGATAGAGGGTGGCCGTGATCCCGTCCGGATCATCTGTGATACACATTTGCGGACACCGCTGCAATCACAGGTAGTCACGACCGCCAAACAGGTCCCCACCATTCTTGCGACCTGCTGCGGCGACCCAGAGAAGCAGGCGGCATATCAACAGACCGGGTGCCGAGTCCTTTGTCTGGAAGAGCAATGCGGTCATGTGAATCTTCCGCAACTGATGGAACAGCTGGGGCAGGAGCAGATCGACAGCATTCTGCTGGAAGGCGGCGGAACCTTGAACTGGTCTGCACTGGAAAGCGGCATCGTGCAGCAGGTACAGGCTTACATCGCCCCGAAGCTGTTCGGAGGTAGGGATGCCAAAGCACCCATTGAGGGTGCAGGTGTTTCGTTTCCGGATGCTGCATTCCGCCTGAAGAACAGCCGATTGGAACAGCTTGGCGAAGATTTCCTGATCGAAAGTGAGGTGGAGTACCCGTGTTTACCGGAATCGTGGAAGAAGTCGGAACAATAAAATCCATCAATCGGGGACAGCATTCCGCTGTACTGACTGTTCGTGCAAAAACGGTTCTGGAAGAAACCAGGATCGGCGACAGCATCGCCGTCAACGGCATCTGCCTGACCGTCAGGCAGCTCTTCCCGGATAGCTTTGCTGCGGATGTCATGCACGAGACCTTGAACCGCTCTGCGCTTGCGCAGCTCACCGTTGGAAGTGCTGTCAATCTGGAACGTGCCATGCCGGCCAACGGACGTTTTGGCGGACACATCGTAGCAGGCCATGTGGATGGCGTCGGACGCATTGCTAATATCCGAAAAGACGATACGGCCATCTGGCACACCATTCATGCAGATTCTGCGATCCTTCGCTATGTCGTTGAAAAAGGCTCTATCACAATAGACGGTATCAGCCTGACCGTGGCTGCGGTGGAACCTACGGGCTTTTCCGTGTCCACGATACCGCACACCGTCTGTCAGACGAACCTGAACCAGCGGCACAAAGGGGATTTTGTCAATCTGGAAACCGATGTTATCGGAAAATATATCGAGAAGCTGCTTCCATCAGAAGCACCGAAACAAAACACGCTCACAAAAGAAATACTGCTGCGCTGCGGCTTTTAAGGAGAGTTTAGGATGAACTTCAATACCATTCCCGAAGCTTTGCAAGACCTGAAACAAGGAAAAATCATTCTGGTAACGGATGACCCCGACCGTGAAAACGAGGGGGACTTCATCTGTGCTGCCGAATTTGCCACCACTGAAAACATCAACTTTATGGCGACCCACGGCAAAGGTCTGATCTGTATGCCGATGTCCGAGGCTTTCGTCCAGAAGCTGCAATTTCCGCAGATGGTGCAGCATAATACCGACAACCATGAAACGGCATTTACTGTGTCCATCGACCACGTTTCTACTTCTACGGGCATTTCTGCCGCAGAGCGTTCCATTACGGCGATGGCTTGTGTGGACGACCACTCAAAAGCAGAAGATTTCCGCAGACCGGGCCATATGTTCCCCCTTCTGGCAAAAAAGAACGGTGTACTGGAGCGCAACGGTCACACGGAAGCAACCGTTGACCTGTGCCGTCTGGCAGGTCTGAAAGAATGCGGCCTGTGCTGCGAGATCATGCGGGAGGATGGCACGATGATGCGCACCGCTGAACTGGCAAAGCTGGCAGAGCGTTTCCAAATCAAATTCATCACCATCCGTGATTTACAGGAGTACCGCAAGTGTCACGATAAACTGGTCGATCAGGTGACGGCAGTGAACCTGCCCACCAAGTATGGCACCTTCAGAGCTTATGGTTTTGTGAGCCGCCTGAACGGAGAGCATCACATTGCACTGGTAAAAGGTGAGATTGGCGATGGAAAGGATATTCTGTGCCGCGTCCACTCGGAATGCCTGACAGGAGATACATTTGGCTCTTTGCGTTGTGACTGCGGCCAGCAGCTGGCCGCTGCCATGACGCAGATTGAAAAAGAAAACCGGGGTATCCTGCTCTATATGCGGCAGGAAGGCCGGGGCATCGGTCTGATCAACAAACTGCGTGCCTATGAACTTCAGGAGCAGGGCATGGATACGCTGGAAGCCAATCTCGCTCTGGGGTTCCATGGAGATGAACGGGAGTATTATCTCGGCGCACAGATTCTCCGGGAACTTGGCGTAAAAAGCCTGCGCCTGCTTACCAATAACCCGGACAAAGTATATCAGCTCTCCGAGTTTGGGCTGGAGATCTCCGAGCGCGTACCCATTCAGATGACGGCGACCCCGTATGACCTGTTTTACCTGAAAACGAAGCAGGCACGGATGGGGCATCTTCTGGAATATTAACAACGAAAGAGGTATTTAAAAATGAAAACATTTGAAGGCAAGCTGGTTTCTCAGAATATCAAGGTCGGTATCGTAGCTGCCCGATTCAACGAATTTATCACGTCCAAACTTCTGAGCGGAGCAATGGATGGTCTGCTTCGGCACGATGTACAGGACGCTGATATTCATGTTGCATGGGTTCCGGGTGCTTTTGAGATCCCACTGGTCGCCTCTAAAATGGCAAAAAGCGGAAAGTACGATGCTGTGATCTGCCTTGGTGCCGTGATTCGCGGTTCTACCAGCCATTACGACTATGTGTGCAATGAGGTTTCCAAAGGCATTGCCACGGTCTCGCTGGAAAGCGGGGTTCCCGTCCTCTTTGGTGTTCTGACCACCGAAAACATCGAACAGGCCATCGAGCGGGCAGGCACCAAAGCAGGTAATAAAGGCTATGACTGTGCAGTCAGTGCCATCGAGATGGTAAACCTGCTCCGGGAAATGGATACCGCCGCAGAGTAAAATACACGCAGGAGTTTGCCATGATCGTTATAAAGACCCGACAGCCTGACCCGGAATTGGAGCAGAAGATCCGGATGCTTCTGGAACGAGAGCACATCGAGGCAGAGCAAATATCCATTGATTCATGGGAGAAGTTGGTTCTTCCGGGGCTTACACTGGACGGAATGACCCACGAAGTGTCGTGCAACGGCAGAAAAGTCTCCCTTACACGACTGGAGTTCGATTTGCTGCTGATGCTTGCCTCCCACGAAGGACAAATCTTCTCAAAAGAAGAGCTTTTCCGTGCTGTGTGGGGACAAAACTGTGACGACACCTTAAAGGTCGTGGCAAATACCGTTTCCAATCTGCGAAAGAAGCTGGCCGGCTGTGGTAGCTTTATCCGCACTACCCACGGCGGCTATGCTTTTGTAAGCCAAAAGGAGAACGACCCATCATGACCAGGATCTTATTTATTTGTCTCGGAAATATCTGCCGAAGCCCGATGGCGGAGTATGTGATGAAAGACCTTACATCCAAGGCAGGACTATCCGAGCAATTTGAAATCGCATCAGCCGCCACCAGTGCATGGGAAATCGGAAATCCGGTCTATCCTCCTGCACGGCAGAAGCTGGCAGAACATGGCATCGACTGCAACGGCAAGACCGCCCGGCAGATGACCCGGCTGGATTATGCACGGTATGATCATCTGATTGGCATGGACGAAAGTAATCTGTGCGACATCCTGCGGCTTGTCGGCGAAGACCCACAGCATAAAGTCTCGCTGCTGATGGCGCATACGGATTATCCCCGTGAAGTGGCAGACCCATGGTTCACGGGAGATTTTGAATCCACATGGCAGGATATACTGGAAGGATGCACGGCATTGCTTGAGGAACTGTGCTAAATTGGCGTAAATTGTGGCGTATGCCAAATCAGGAGTGTTTGACACTTGCCAACGACAAATTGATTTAACCACAGGAGAAGTTGCCTGTCAGCATAAAATCTCTATACGAAACAAAAAGCGGCAGCTACGTTGTATTTTCACAACATAGCTGCCGCATTTTTGCGTTTGGGGTTCGGTGTACCTACTACACCAATCCGCCTATTCGATTCTTACACCACACCGCTTTGTAAGGCTCCTTTTCGGGAAAACGTCCCAAAATTGGTGTAGTTGTGGTGTAGTACCGCAGATGCCGCTTGAAATTCGTTCAAAATTTCATCGTATCTGCGCCTTAATTTTGTATTTTACTGCTCGATGGGCTTCATCGTGGGGAACAGCAGCACGTCACGGATAGAAGCGCTGTCCGTCAGCAGCATGACCAGACGGTCAACACCGAAGCCGAGGCCGCCCGTGGGAGGCAGACCGTACTCCAGAGCGTTGACGTAGTCGTAATCGACCTGTGCCTTGCAGTCGGGCTCGATGGCCTTGCGCTCGGCGACCTGACGCTCGAAGCGGCCCTTCTGGTCGATGGGGTCGTTCAGCTCGCTGAAAGCGTTGCCGTACTCGGTGCAGTCGATGAAGTACTCGAAACGCTCGGTGAAGGCGGGATCGTCCGGCTTGCGCTTGGCCAGCGGGCTGATCTCGACGGGGTAATCATAGATGAAGGTGGGCTGGATGAGCTTGTCCTCGACGAAGGCGTCGAAGAACTCGGCCAGGATGGCGCCCTTGGTGGGAACCTCGGGCAGCTCCACATGGTGCTCCTTGGCAGCGGCGATGGCGTCCTCATCGGTCTTCCAGTCGTTGAAGTCAACGCCGGAATACTTCTTGACGGCCTCGATCATGGTCAGACGCTCCCAGTGGCCCATGTCGATCTGCTTGCCCTGATAGGGGATGACCAGGCTGCCGCAGATCTTCTGAGCGAGGCGCTTATACAGCTCCTCCACCAGGTCCATCATGCCGTGGAAATCGGTGAATGCCTGATACAGCTCGATGGTGGTGAACTCGGGGTTGTGCTTGGGGTCCATGCCCTCGTTGCGGAAGATGCGGCCCACCTCATAGACGCGGTCCATGCCGCCCACGATGAGGCGCTTCAGGTACAGCTCCGTCTCGATGCGGAGCACCATGTCCATGTTCAGGGTGTTGTGATGGGTGTAGAAGGGACGTGCGGACGCACCGATCTCGAACGGGGTCAGGATGGGGGTATCGACCTCGAGGAAGCCCTTCTCGTCCAGATAAGCACGGATCTCCTTCAGGATCCTGCTGCGCTTGACGAAGGTCTCCTTGACCTCGGGGTTTGCGATGAGGTCAACATAGCGCTGACGATAACGCATCTCGGTATCGGTCAGGCCGTGGAACTTCTCGGGCAGGGGGCGCAGGCTCTTGGCCAGCAGGGTGATCTCCTCGGCACGGGCGCTCAGCTCGCCGGTCTTGGTGCGGAACACCTCGCCCCTGACGCCGATGATGTCGCCCACGTCCAGCTTCTTGAAAGCAGCGTAAGCGTCGTCGCCCAGCTCGTCACGGCGGACGTAGAGCTGGATGTCGCCCTTATCGTCGCGCAGATGGGCAAAGCTTGCCTTGCCCATGACGCGCTTGGACATCAGACGGCCGGCCAGTGCGACCTTCTTACCGCTGTCGGTCTCGTTGGGCAGGTCCTTGAACTCTTCCTTCAGGTCAGCAGAGTAAGCATCCTGAGGGAACTTGGTCAGGGTAAAGGGGTCGCGACCTGCAGCCTGCAGGTCTGCCAGCTTCTGGCGGCGCACCTGCACCTGCTCGCTCTCAGACAGGCCCTGTGCGGGGTTCTTCTTCTGTTCTTCCATGATTTCCTCCCGCTTGGCTCAGTTTGCAGAGTGGGTGATGCCCAGCACCTTGTAGTTGACGGTAAGGCCGGTGGGCAGCAGGACTTCGGCGGTGTCGCCGACAGCCTTCTCCAGCAGGGCGTGGCCCACGGGGCTCTCGTCGCTGATCTTGCCGTTCAGGGGGTCGGCCTCGGTACGGCCCACGATGTCGTACTCCTCGACCTCGTCCTCACCCTCCATCTGGATGGTGACGTGGGTACCGACAGAGACGCTCTCAACGCTCAGCTCGCTCTCGTCGATGACGACAGCGTTCTTGACCATCTGCTCCAGCTCGGTGATGCGGTTCTCGACCAGACCCTGGGTGTTCTTGGCCTCATCGTACTCGCTGTTCTCGGACAGGTCGCCGTGGCTGCGGGCTTCCTTGATCTCTTCTGCCAGCTCCTTGCGGCGGACAGTCTTCAGGTATTCCAGTTCCTCCTGCATTGCCTTCAGGCCAGCAGCGGACATCTTGATCTCTTGTGCCATTTGGAAATCTCCTTATCTATTTTTTGGGGTACGGCAGAGTGTCATAAAACATAAAACCGCACACGAATGCCATTTTGACCTATTCATTATAATAGCAAGCCGCGGCCTTGTCAATAAAAACTGCCGCCCTGCGGGCCAAAAAGGCCGCAAAAAAGCCCCGCCGACAGAGGGAAGTGCCGACAGGGCTTGGAAAATGTCTTATTTAACCTCTCCGTCACGGCTTCGCCGCGCCACCTCCCCTATCGAGGGGAGGCCTTGGCATGTCGGGCAGAGATGGCTTCGTCCGGAGACAGCCGGGCGCTGTTCTCATTGGCAGGCTCAATCTTCACCCGACTCATCCAGATTGCCCAGCTTCCTGGCCTGTTCGACCACGGCGGGGACCAGCATCTCAGGCAGGGTCTCGTAGCGGGCGAACTCGGTAGTGAACCAGCCGCGGCCCTGAGTGGTCTGACGGATGAAGGTGGTGAAGTTGGCCAGCTCAGCCAGAGGCACTTCGGCGATGATGGTCTGCAGGCCGTCCTCGTCGGGCTCCATGCCCAGCACGCGGCCGCGGCGCTTGGTGACGTCGCCCATGATGTCGCCGGTATTGTCGTTGGGGACATGAGCTTTCAGGGTGTGGATCGGCTCGAGGATGACGGGGCCGGCCTCGGGCATTGCGGCCTTATAAGCCAGCTTTGCAGCCATGATAAAGGCCATCTCGGAGCTGTCCACGGGGTGGTAGCTGCCGTCCAGCAGGGTGGCTTTCAGGCCGACCACGGGATAACCGGCCAGCACGCCCTTCTCGGCGGCAAGGCGGACGCCCTTTTCAACAGCCGGGAAGAAGTTCTTCGGCACGCTGCCGCCGAACACCTTCTCTTCGAAGACGACCTGCTCGCTGTCGCAGGGCTCGAAGTTGATGACGACATCGCCGAACTGGCCGTGGCCGCCGGTCTGCTTCTTATGACGGCCCTGCTTCTGGCAGGCCTTGCGGATGGACTCGCGGTAGGCGATACGCGGAGCCTCGAGGCCGATCTCCACGCCGAACTTATTCTTCAGCTTGGCCTTGACCACGTCGAGGTGCTGCTCGCCCAGACCGCCGATGATCTGCTGATGGGTCTCGGCGTTGTTGAGGTAGCTCAGGGTGGGGTCTTCTTCCATCAGACGGGCCAGAGCGCTGCTGATCTTGCCCTCGTCGCCCTTCTTGGCGACGGTGACAGCCATGAACAGGCTGGGCTTCGGGAAGACGGGTGCGGGCAGCTTGACCACGCGGGAAGCGTCGCAGAGGGTGTCGCCGGTCTTTGCGCTGACCAGCTTTGCCACAGCGCCGATGTCACCGGCACCGATGCTCTCGGCCTCCGTCTGCTTCTTGCCCAGAACCGTGAGGGGCTTGCCCATCTTCTCGGTCTCGCCGGTGCGGGCGTTGACGAGAGAAGCGCCTGCGGTGATCTTGCCGCTGACGACGCGCAGATAGCTCAGCTTGCCCACAAAGGGGTCGGCCACAGTCTTGAAGACGTAGGCCACGGTGGGGTCGGCCTCGGTGCAGGTCAGCTCCACCGGCTCACCGGCGGCATCCTCGGCCAGAACGCTGTTGTGCTCCGGGCTGGGCAGCAGCTTGTGCATATTGTACAGCAGCATATCCAGAGCCTGCTGGTTGACAGCGCTGCCGCAGAACACGGGGGTGATGAGGCCGTCCTTGACGCCCTTGCGCATTCCCTCGACGATCTCTTCGGTGGTGAATGCCTCGCCGCCGAAGAACTTCTCCATCAGCTCGTCGTCGGTCTCAGCGATGGCCTCGCTCATGGCCTCGATCAGGCCCTGGAAGCGGTGGCCGATGTCGGGCAGATCGACCTGCACCTGCTTGCCGCCCTCATACTTGAAGGCCTTCTGGCTGAACAGGTTGATGTACACGGGGGTGCCGTCGTCGAGCTTGGCCGGGACGACGCAGGGGCAGACGGTGGCGCCGAACTTTATCTTCATGTCCTCGAGGATCTTGAAGTAGTTCGCGTTCTCCAAATCGCACTTCGAGACAAAGACCATCGTGGCCTTGCCGTTCTTGCGGGCCAGCTGGAAGGCCTTTTCTGCGCCGACGGTCACGCCGCTGCGGCCCGACACGCACACCAGCACGCTCTCGGCTGCCCGGATGCCCTCGTACTCGCCTGCCTCAAAGTCGAACAGGCCCGGAGCGTCGATGAGGTTGTACTTGATGCCCTCATACTCCACCGGCACGACCGATGCCGACAAGCTGGCCTTCCGCTTTGCTTCCTCGGGGTCAAAGTCCGAAATCGTGGTGCCGTCCTCGACCCGGCCCATACGCTCGGCAGCGCCCGAAAAATAGACCAATGCCTCGGTCAGCGTCGTTTTGCCGCTGCCGGCATGGCCCGCGATCAAGATATTGCGGATGTTGTTGCTTGCGTATTTCATATCGGTTTTTCCCTCATTTCCGCCGCACGGAGCATTCTCTCCGTTTTTGTGGCATATTTTACAAAGATAATACCACACTTCAAACGATTTTTGAATATTTCATTTGAAATTTCCGGCTTTTACCCTGCCAAACTTCCCGGCTTTGTTTTGTGCATATTGTCATTTTGCCCCCGGCAGACAGCAAAAAGCCCCGGCGGGCTGCAAGCTCGCCGGGGCCGGAGGCAGTTTTTATTGGAGATTAGGTGGTCAGGGTCTTGGGGGCAGCAGTCTGCGGGATGGTAGTTCCGGCAGGAACGGTAACCAGCAGAATATCCTTGCCGTAGACCTTGTCAATAGAGATGCCGGCCTTCTCAACACCAGCACCCTTCAGCAGGCTTCTCAGAATATCCACAGCCTCGGTGTTGCCGCTGAACTCGCCCTTCTGGACGAATTCCTTGTCCAGAAGGCGCGGCAGATTTTTCTTGCTCACATGTACATTCTGAACCTTCATCAGGTACGGATAACGCTCAGTCTTGCCGACGCTGACCGGACGGCCGTCTGCGCCGTTGGTCCAGATGTAGAGTTCGTACTTCCCTGTGCCAGCGGAAGAACTGAAGGTGTAGTCGGTCATCTTGTTAAACTCTTTACTGATGTTCTCCATCTGAGTTTCATCATTCAGCTTGACTGCACCGCTAGTGACCTTTTCAGTGAGTTGCTGAAGGCCGCCCATCATCTTCTCGGTGTCCTGAGCCATAGCGGAGTCCATCTTGATACCGAAATCCTTCAGGGCGTCCTTCACCTTCGACGATTTGCTGCTGCTGCACGCCGTCAGCATGGAGACTGCCATAGCGCCCACCAGCGCCACAGCCAGAACTTTCTTGAACAGTTTCATCTTGTTCATCCTCCTTGTTTGTTGTTACAACTCGTTGCATTCGCGTCGGCTTCGCCCGGCAGGAGTGCTTGTCCTTAGTTTACCCCCCCCCCCTGATTGTCAAGATTAAAATTTCACAATTTTTGTTTCCAGAAAATGTATTTTTTTGAAACAGAGCCCCGGGGCGGCGGGGCGGGGGCTTTGTTGCAATCAACCTGCTTTTATGGTATGCTTTAGGCAGCCGGGGGCCGGGGCCTGCCCAGCCCCCCAAAAAGGCACGCCGGACGGAGGTTTTTTGCGATGAAACGCACAGATTACATCAACTGGGACGAATACTTCATGGGCATTGCCCTGCTCACGGCCATGCGCTCCAAGGACCCCAGCAGTCAGGTGGGCGCCTGCATCGTCAGCCCGGAAAACAAGATCCTCTCTCTGGGCTACAACGGCATGCCCATCGGCTGCGACGACGACGCCATGCCGTGGGAGCGGGAGGGTGAGCCGCTGAACACGAAATATATGTACGTCTGCCACGCCGAGCTGAACGCCATCCTCAACAGCGCCCACAACAACCTCAAGGGCGCGCGGGTGTATGTCACCCTCTTTCCCTGCAACGAGTGTACCAAGGCCATCATCCAGTCCGGCATCGCCGAGGTCGTCTACTACAGCGACAAGTACCACGACACCGATTCCAGCGTGGCCGCCCGGTTCATGTTCCAAAAGGCCGGCGTCCGGCTCACCCCCTACCAGCCCAGCGGGCGGAAGGCGGAGCTGGAGTTGTAAGATGTTAAATTTTTTCATAGCACCTTGACTTTTGCATCAGATTGCATATACTAGAAGTAGGCAAAATATCGGTTAGGATTATTGCCATCGGCTCACAAAAATGAAGCCCCCGGTACTCGGCATACCGGGGGCTTCTTTGTGCTTACTGGCCCTTGCGGTAGTTGTCAAGCCACTTGCACAGGCGATCGGCAATCACCTGCGCTACGACAGCTACGATAATATCGGTTACGATTTGGACCATCCGGCTCACCTCCCTTCTGTTGCCAGAATGGAGAAGGGCAGCGTCTTTAGTATAGCATATTCGACAAAGCATTGCAATTTTTGACAGGTGCGTCAAGTGCTTCCTCTTGACCCCACCTTTGCTCTGTATTATAATAGGGTCTGTGAAGGTATAAATATTCAAATTTCAGTGCATAGAGAGGAATATATACAATGAATCTTACGAACCGCAGCTTTTTGAAGCTTCTTGATTACACTCCCGAAGAGCTCGAAGGTCTGCTGGACCTTGCCGCCGACCTGAAGGCAAAGAAGAAGGCCGGCATCCGCCACGACGCTCTGCGCGGCAAGAACATCGCCCTCATCTTCGAGAAGACCTCCACCCGCACCCGCTGCAGCTTTGAGGTCGCCGCCCACGACCTGGGCATGGAAGTCACCTACCTCGACCCGTCGGGCAGCCAGATCGGCAAAAAGGAGTCCATCGCCGACACCGCCCGGGTGCTGGGCCGGATGTTCGACGGCATCGAGTACCGCGGCTACGGCCAGAGCATCGTGGAAGAGCTGGCCCGCTATGCCGGTGTGCCGGTGTGGAACGGCCTGACCAACGAGTTCCACCCCACCCAGATCCTCGCCGACTTCCTCACCATCCGGGAGCACTTCGGCCGCCTCAAGGGCATCAACTTCGTTTACTTCGGCGACGCCCGCTACAACATGGGCAACAGCCTGATGGTGGGCTGCGCCAAGATGGGCCTCAACTTCACCGCCTGCGCCCCCAAAAAGTACCAGCCGGACGCCGCGCTGGTGGAGCAGTGCAGGGCCATCGCCGCCGAGACGGGTGCGGCCATCTCCTTCGAGGAAGACCCTGCCAAGGCCGCAAAGGGCGCAGACGTCCTCTATACCGACGTCTGGGTGTCCATGGGCGAGCCGGCCGAGGTCTGGGCCGAGCGCATCAACGACCTGGCCGCATATCAGATCAACCAGCAGCTGATGGACATTGCCGGCCCCAGGGCCGTGTTCATGCACTGCCTGCCCGCCTACCACGACCACAAGACCACCGTGGGCAGGGAGATGGGCGAGCGCTTTGGCCGCGACGCGATGGAGGTCACCGACGAAGTCTTCGAAGGCCCCCAGAGCATCGTCTTCGACGAGGCCGAGAACCGGATGCACACCATCAAGGCCGTCATGGCGGCCACGCTGGGCTACAACGGCTGATGGGCGGAGGACACGTTTCGCGCCCCGATTTCGGGATGCCGCAGCCGGATCCTTCCCACCCGCTGACGGAGTTTTACTGCCTGCTGCAGCGGGCCTTAGACCGGGAGGGCGTGTTTGCCCTGCCCGCGCTGTACGCGCAGTTCCGCGCTCCGGCCCGGCGCATCTACGCCGACGAGGCGGCGGATTTTCTCACCCTTCTGCCCGATGAGGAAGAGGGCGCGTCCCGTCTGCTGGCTCCGGCGCAGCTGCAGCTGCTCTATTCCTCCCTGCACGTCATGCCGGATGGTGCGCCCGCCGCGCTGCTGCTCACCGAGGAATGCACCCGGACGGTATACGCTGTCCAGCTGCTGCCGCCCTTCGTCTGGGAAGACCCGCTCCCGCCCCTGCCGGACGCTCCGGCGGCGCTGAGCCTCACCCTCACCATGCGGGATGTGGAAGAGATCGACGCCTGCCCCGCCGCGCTGGGCCACCGTCTCGCCTGCGGCAGGGCGGGCAAGCGCTGGCTCCACCACCCCCGGGCCGAGACCTATCTCTCCGAGCGGATAGCCCTCTTCCAGCGGCTCTACCGATAACCGAACAGAAGCTCTCAGGGTCATTTGCCAAAACATGGCGGCAAATGGCCCTTTTGTTTTTGGCGTATTCATGTTATACTTTGAGTACCTTGTGCGGTGCCGGACGGAAGATTTTTCCGCTCTGCACCATAAACTGCAATAATCGGGGCCGCTCATCCGTATACAGGGTGAATGTCCCCAATCAAAGGTGATTTTTCCACCGGGTCCTGCTGTACACAGGACATCAAAGGAGCATAGAACTATGGGACAGCTGACCAAAAACGAGATTTTTGCGCTGGCCGTGCAGCGATACAGTGACACGGTGTTCCGAGCCGCCATGCACAACTGCAGCTGCACCGCCGATGCGGAAGATGTGGTGCAGGATGTTTTCGAAAAGCTGCTGTGCTACAATGGCCGCTTCGAGAGCGAGGAACACCTGAAAGCCTGGCTGCTGCGTGTGACCGTCAACCGCTGCCACGACCTGACCCGCGCCGCCCGCCAGAAGGACACCGAGCTGGACGAGAATCTTCCAGCTCCGGAGCAGATGGAAGACGGCAGCGTGCTGGACGCCGTGCGCGCCCTGCCCGAGAACTACCGCAACGCGGTCTACCTCCACTACTACGAGGGGTACACCGCCGCCGAGGTGGGCCGGATGCTGGGCGCACCCACCAACACGGTGCTCAGCTGGCTTCGCCGCGCCCGCGCACAGTTACATACGATGCTGAAGGAGGAGATCGAAGATGAGGTGGTATGAGTACAAGATGGAGCTAGACGACCTTCACGCTTCGGACGACCTGAAAGCGAAGCTCCTCGCCATGCAGCCGGCGGAAGAGGCACCGAAACCCGCCAAAAAGCCCAAAAAAGCCATCCACTTTCCCCGCAGGACTCTGAGCATCGCCGCCTGCGGCCTGCTCTGCGGCGTTGGTCTGTATGTGGCGGTCCACTCCCCCATCAGCCTGCTGCCTGCGGGCGGCGCGGCCCTCAGCTCTGCCCCTGAGACGGCCTCCTACGCCGCCTACTCGATGGACGACGTGAACAGCGCCCTTGCCGCACCCAAGATGGCCGTCCAGGCCGGTGGAAGCGCCGATGCCATGAGCGCCCGCGATGCGGGCGGCACCGGCGCCCTCAGCGCCGAGGCCGCGCAGACGAGCACAAAGCTCATCTACACCGCCAACCTCACCATCGAGAGCAAGGACTTTGACGCCGCCCGCACCGCCCTCACCGACGCCGTGAGCGCCGCCGGAGGCTATCTGGAATCCAGCAATGAGTCCTCTTACACCGGCTCGAGCCGCACCCTCTCCCTCACCATCCGCGTCCCGCAGGACAACTACGCGAGCTTCCTCGAAGCCGCCGCGCAGGCGGGCAACCTCGTGGACAAGAGCGAGCAGGTGCAGGACGTCACCACCCAGTATATGGACATCGAGGCCCGGCTCTCCAACCTGACGGCCCAGCGCACACGTTTGCAGGAGCTTCAGGCCAGCGCCGAAAATCTCGCCGACCTGCTGGAGATCGAATCTTCCCTCAGCGACGTCCAGTACCAGATCGAGAGCTGGCAGTCGCAGCTGGACTGGTACAGCCAGCAGGTGTCCTGCTCCACGGTCTACCTCTCGCTGGACGAGGTGAAGGAATACACCCCCGCCGAGGGATCCTACCTCTCCCAGCTGTCCAGCGCCCTCCGCAATGGCTGGACGGGCTTCGTCTCCGGCATCCAGCAGCTGACGGTCTGGGTCGTGGGCGTCTGGCCCGTGCTGGTCATTCTGGCCGCAGCCGCCCTCGTCGTCCGCTTCGTGCGCCGCCGCACCCGCAAATGATATTCGCTCTGTCGAAGCGCCCCGGAATGGGGCGCTTTTTTGTTTCCGGCAGCGGCCTTTTCAAAAAAGTCATATTCTTTTTGAAAAAACGCTTGACAAGTCCCCCGCCCTGTGGTATTATACTTGAGCAGCCAGCGAGAGGCCGACAGCAAAAAGTAAATATCGCGGGGTGGAGCAGTCTGGTAGCTCGTCGGGCTCATAACCCGAAGGTCGTTGGTTCAAATCCGGCCCCCGCAACCACCAAGCATCTTGATTTTATCAGGATGCTTTTTCTTTTTTGCATACAAAACGAGAGGCCGCACAGCTGTGCGGCCCCTCGTTTGCGTTTATATCTTTTACAGCATCCCGTGCCGACGCTGTTCGGCTTCCAGCTCCTGCTCCAGGGCCGCCTTGCGGTGGTCGAGCAGGAGGTCTTTGTTGTACTGGAAATACCGCTCACAGCCATTTTCGGCGATGAACGCATGGGCGGCGGGCGAGAGGGTCAGCTCGGTGACGAAGACCACCATCTCCTGACTCTCGGCGAATGCCTGCTCCATGAAGTCGAAGGCCGCTTCCAGCGCGGCGCTGGCCGTCTGCTGGGCGGTGTCCCGGGCGTCCGACAGAGTGGCGAACTGGGTGCGCAGCACCTTGAAGGCGGCGTCCGCGTCCGGCGCGGCGGCGCGCAGAAGCTCTTTCTCCCAGCCGCACAGGGTCTTGGCGGTCCGCAAGCGGGCTTCCAGCGTTGGCTTATCCAGCAGACCGGCGGTGCGCTTTTTCTGGGTCTCGGCCTCGTAGTCGGCGGTCATCTGGTCAAAGAGCTGCGCCCAGCAGTTCGGCTCCTGCGCCAGCTCTGCGGGCATCTCGGCAAAGGCTTTCTTCGTCTCCCGCAGGAAGGCATAGCAGCTGTCGGCCGCAGCGTCTGCCCGCCGGGAGGCAGAGAAGCGCGTCTCGAGGCCGGACAGGATCAGGCTCACGAGGCTCAGCTTCTCGTCGAAGGGGGCCTGCAGCAGCCGCGCAAAAGCGGCAGGCTTGGCCTGACCGGCCAGAATGTCCTCCACGCCGTAGTCGTCACGGTACTTGTAGTAGAGGTCGAGGTAGGCCGAGAAGTCCTCGGCGATCTTCCGGTGCTGGATATACTGGCGGATGAGCTCTTCGTCGGCCTGCAGGCCCAGCGACTCATAGGTATTGAGCAGGTTGGAGAGGTCTTCCCAGCCGCGGGCGGTGACGAACTGGGTGCCGTCCACGTCGGCGTTTATCTGGTAGAAGTTCTGGGGGTGCAGTTCGAGATAGCTCAGGATAGCGCTGTGGATGTGGGCTGCACGGGCGTAGTCCTTCCAGACCGGCAGATCCGGCTCAATGTCCATCCGGCGGACGCGGTCGAGGGTGACGATATCGAAATCGCGGACGGATTTATTGTACTCCGGCGGGTTGCCTGCCGCCACGATGACCCAGCCCGCAGGCACGGCCTGATTGCCGAAGGTCTTGCACTGCAGAAACTGCAGCATGGTGGGGGCCAGCGTCTCGGAGACACAGTTGATCTCGTCGATGAAGAGGATGCCCTCTTTCAGGCCGGTGGCCTCCATCTTGGCGTAGACACTGGCGATGATCTCGCTCATGGTGTACTCGGTCACAGAGACGTCCCGGCCGCCGTAGCTGCGCTGACGGATGAAGGGCAGGCCCACGGCGCTCTGGCGGGTGTGATGGGTGATGGTATAGGCCACCAGCGCCACGCCGCACTCCCGCGCCGCCTGCTCCATGACCTGGGTCTTGCCGATGCCCGGAGGCCCCATCAGCAGGATAGGGCGCTGGCGGATGGCCGGGATGGCGTATTCGCCCAGAGCATCCTTGGCGAGGTACGCTTTGACGGTATGCTCGATCTCTTCTTTGGCTCGTTTGATGTTCATATTCTTTCCCTCGTTATCACGAATTGTTGAGGTCACGGTAGAGGTCGTCTTCCTCCGCCAGCGCTTCGGACAGGGCCGAGGCGCTGCGGGCTGCCTCACCGGTAAATTCTTCTTCGTCCAGCACCACTTTCATCGCCCAGGGCGGCACATTGGCGTCGTCGAAGCGGTCGCCCAGAAACAGAAATGCCGTGTCGTAAGCCGGGCGGCGGGCCGGGTAAGTCCCCATACCGTCGGTAAAATAGAGCAGGCCCCGGAGGTTTGAGAACTTCTTCTCGGCGCAGAGCCGGCTGACGTACTCGAAGGCGGGCCGGAAATCGGTGCCGCCGCCGCCCCGCAGCTCGAAGTGGTTCATGGCACGGATGAGGTCGTCTTCGTTTTTGACGGGAATATCCTGCCGCACCGCGTTGTCGGCCTGGATGAGATGGAGATTCATCCGGTGGAAGAAATTCTCCCTGCCCTTCAGCAGAGTATACGTCTCGGCCAGAAAGGCCCGCACCAGCTCACCCGAGGTGGAGTAGCTGGTGTCGATGACGAGGGCCAGCTCTTCTATCTTCTTGCTCTCCCGGGTCTCCAGCGGCTCGATGAGGGGCAGGTTGCCGTAGACCGACAGGCCATAGGTGTAAAAGTTCAGATCGAACTCGTCCGGGTCGAGGTGGACTTCCTCCCGGGTGACGCAGAACCGGCGCAGGAAGTCGCCGTAGCTGCGGCGGCTGCGGTTTGCGGCTTTGATCTGCTCCCGCATGGCATCCGTGCCCTCACCGGCCTCTTTGTCCCGGAGCTCCAGCTCTGTCTGCATCCGCTCGCCGATTTTTTGCCAGGTCTTCTGGGGCAGCGGCGCAGGCATCTGCTGGGGCTGTTCGGGGGCATCTTTGGGCCAGAGGCGGTGGTCGTCGGTGTAGAATTCTTTTTCCAGCTGGCGGAGAACGCCGGGCGTCTGCCGCACCAGCCAGCGGTAGATGGGAGCTGCAGCAGCCACTTTTTCCTGCGCGATGATCTCCTCATAGGCGTGTTGGCGCACCCACGTCAGGGGGCGCTGGACGCTCTTGCGGCCAAGACCGTCGATGACGTTCTCCACCGCAATGTCACACGCAAGGTCCCACAGGCGTTTGTCCCGCTTGCCGCGCAGCCAGAGATGGCGGAAGATGCAGTGGAACACCGTGTGGAGGTAGAGCCGGTTGAGATATTTGGGGTTCTTCTGGTAGAGCCGCAGCAGGGCGCTGGGCTGGTAGCAGAGGATGGTCCCATCCGTCGCCAGCACCCCGCACCGCTCGTCGGCGGTGGGCGTCAGGGCCGAGAGGGCCTGGTCTAAAAAGCGGAGGTCCAGATACAGCCCGCTGCGCACCACGGCCAGCACCTCGCCGCCCATCCGGGCCTGCCACTCTTCGTGAGTCTCGGGCCGGGCCGACCGGAAGGGCTTGCGGGGGTCAAAAAACGTTTCCTTCTCAGAAATCAAAATCATACCTCTTCTTTTGGGGCGCAGCGGCACGCTTTTTGTGCTCTGCGTCAGCCAGCAGGGCGGCAGCTTCGGCATTGTCGGCCTTGGCCGCGAGGGCTGCGCCCTCGGCAAAGGCATCCGTATCCATCACATCCAGCGCCAGCAGGGCTTTGACGCCCTCGGTGTCCTGCGCCCTGAGCAGACGGGTCAGCACCCGCCCGGTGTTGGTCTTGAGGAAGTCCCGGTAGGCATCCCGGGCGGCATCGCTCAGCTGCCACGGCCAGCGCAGGCGGTCGAAGCAGAGCATCGCCATCACGGAAGCGTCGTCGGCGTCGTGGCCCTGCGGGAAGATGGCGTCGTACTCCGCCGGGAGAAGCTTATTTTCGAGGAAGCACTGCCGGTAGTGGTAGCCCTGCCCCGAAAAGGTGTGGAGCAGGATGTGGGCGGGCGTCTCCTCGATGTCCTCCCAGTAGGCGGGATACCACAGCCCCACCCGGGGCGCGGCCTCCCCCACCGGCCAGAACAGCGCCCGCACGGCCTCGGCGATGCTGCCCACGAGGGCGAACAGGCCGGTGGCCTGCTCGGGCGTGGCGCGGATGATGAGGTCTTCCAGCGCAAAGCAGTTGAGGAAGACATCGCTGCCCATGGTCAGCTCTCCTGTCCCGGCAGTCAGGCGTCGCAGCCTGCGGCAGTTGTAGAATGTGCAGCTGCCGATGACCCGCAGACTATCCGGCAGGGTGGCTTCTTCCAGGAAGTTCCCGCAGATGGGGTGGAGCTCGTCGTCCTGCGCCGGGGCAGCGGGGGCGTCGAAGTCGAAGCTGTACCGCTCTTTGCCGCCCACATCCCGGCCAAAAGCACGGGTCAGACAGAGCGTGCCGTCCTCGGCCAGCTCATAGCGGCAGGTCTTTTCCGGCCCGGGCAGACCCCGGGGCTTTTCGGAAAAACAGTAATCTCCCAGTTCGGTGATGGGCCACTGGCCCTCCCCTTCCGGCGCAGGAACAGCCCCGGGCAGCTTCACGCAGGGCTCGCCGCCGTACACCCGCACAAGGCGGGCCGTGCCGCCCGCCAGCGGCAGAATATCCAGTATCATAACGACTCCTATCCTCGAGAGCAAGGCCCGCTCTTTTACGCTGCATTGCACTTTCAGCAGCCAGCATAGAGTTTCCCGGCCTGCCAAAGGGTACTTCGCACCCGGGTTGCGGCTCCCAGCGGCTGCTTCACTCTCGCTTGCATCCCGCTGGCCGCTGCCCCAGCAGCTTCTCCCTGTTTCCGCCACTGGCGGCGGTCGTCGCTGCTGCACCCCCCTTGGGGGAGCTGGCATCGCGTAAGCGATGACTGAGAGGGCTGCAAAAAAGCTGCCGCACAGACACGCCGTGCAGCAGCTCCGTTCAAAACTTCATCACTGTGCGGCCTGTGCAAGGCAATCGTTCATTGCCGCAAATACCGCGTCGCTGGTCATGGTGCTGCCGGAGACAGCATCCACCCCGACGGTCGAGCCAGCCGCCAGCAGGGAGGCCGACAGCGTCTCTGCCGCCTTGCCGCCCAGCTCCGGCGTCTCGCCGGAAGCATCTATCACAACATTCGTCACCTTGCCGCCGGTGATGGTCACGGTGACGCCCACCTCGCTCAGATAACCCTGCGCACTGGCGGTGTAGGTGCCGTCGGTGTAGGTGTCGGCATTATCGGCAGCAGGCACGGTGCCGGTGTTGGCGATATAGAGGGCCAGCACGATGCCGAGGATGACGTCCAGCACCAGCATGAAGATAATATTGCGGGTCATGTGTTTTTTCATGGTCTGTGAAGTGCTCCTTTTGCGATGTTTGGGGTCCGCTCGTTACTTTGCGGGCTTGAAGCTGTCGCGCAGGGTCACGACACGATTGTACACGCCGGGGTTCTTCGAGTCGGGAGTGAAGAAACCGGTGCGCACGAACTGGAACTTATCGCCGGGCTTTGCGTCGGCCAGAGCCTCTTCCAGCTTGCAGCCCTTACGGACGACAACGCTGTCGGGGTTCAGATAATCCTTGTAGTCGCTGCCCTCGGGGATAGCATTCATGTTCGCCTCGGTGAAGAGCTTGTCGTACAGGCGCACCTCGGCATCCACGGCGTGGGCGGCGCTCACCCAATGGATGGTACCCTTGACCTTGCGGCCATCGGCAGGGCTGCCGTTGCCGGTCTCGAGGTCAGCGGTGCAGTGGATGACAGCGATGCTGCCGTCGGGGTTCTTCTCGACGCTCTCGCACTTGACGAGATAGCCGCCCATCAGACGGACTTCGCCGCCGACGGTCAGGCGCTTGAACTTCGGAGGCGGCACCTCGGCGAAGTCCTCGTTCTCGATCCACAGCTCCTTGGTGAAGGCGACCTTGCGGGTCGTGGGGTCGTTGGCTTCACGGTTGGGGTTGTTGGCGATGTCGAAATACTCGGTCTTGTCGGCGGGGTAGTTATCTACCACCAGCTTGACGGGGTCCAGCACGGCGATGCGGCGCTGTGCGGTCAGGTCCAGCTCGCCGCGGATGCAGGCTTCCAGCTGGCGCATATCAATGAGGTTGTCGGACTTGGAGATGCCGGCCTCGCGCACGAAGGTGAAGATAGAAGAAGCGGTGTAGCCGCGGCGGCGCAGGCCGCAGAGGGTGGGCATCCGGGGGTCATCCCAGCCGTCCACGATGCCCATCTCCACCAGCTCACGCAGATAGCGCTTGCTCATGACGGTGTTGGTCATGTTCAGGCGGGCGAACTCGCGCTGCTTGGGGAACTCGGTGCCAAAGATATTCTCGATGACCCAGTTGTACAGCGGGCGGTGGTTCTCGAACTCGAGGCTGCACATGCTGTGGGTGATGCCCTCGATGGCGTCCTGGATGGGGTGGGCAAAGTCGTACATCGGGTAGATGCACCACTTATTGCCCTGACGGTGATGCTCGGCGTACTTGATGCGGTAGATGGCCGGGTCACGCATGTTCATGTTGGGGCTGGCGAGGTCGATCTTGGCGCGGAGGGTCTTTTCGCCCTCCTTGAACTCGCCTGCACGCATCCGGCGGAAGAGGTCGAGGTTCTCTTCCGGGGTGCGGTCGCGCCACGGAGAGGGACGGGAGGGCTTGCCTGCGTCGCTGCCGCGGTACTCGCGCATCTCGTCGCGGGTCAGTTCATCGACGTATGCCTTGCCCTCGAGGATGAGCTTCTCGGCGTACTCATAGCACTTGTCGAAGTAGTCGCTGCCGTAGAAGATGCCGCCGTTGGGGTCGGCACCCAGCCAGTGCAGGTCCTCGATGATGCTGTTGACATACTCCTCCCCTTCGCGGGCGGGGTTGGTGTCGTCGAGGCGGAGGTTGAACTTGCCGCCGTACTGGTTTGCGATGGACCAGTTGATATAGATCGCCTTGGCGCTGCCGATGTGCAGGTAGCCGTTGGGCTCCGGCGGGAAGCGGGTATGGATCTCGCGGATCTTGCCTTCGGCGAGGTCGGCGTCAATGATCTCGGTCAAAAAGTTTTTATCTGCCATAGTGGCGTTCCCCCTGTCAGGGCATAGCAAGCCCGGAATTACACGTTTGATACCCCTTATAATACACTATTTCCCGCTTTCCTTCAAGGTGGAAAGCCGAAGTTCCACCTGTTTTCGGCGTCGTTTTGCGAAAAAGCTTTCCCTGTCTCCCGCTTTTTGCAAAAAAAGCGAAATTCATGCTTGACATTCCGCACAGAATCTTATATAATAATCAAGCATTCAGCGAATGCGGAATATCTGTAGGGGTATAGCTCAGTTGGTAGAGCAGCGGTCTCCAAAACCGCGTGCCGTGAGTTCGAGACTTACTACCCCTGCCACAAGCGCACAGAGAGTACTCTGTGCGTTTTGTTTTTGTATTTTTCCCGGAATGTCGGACTTTCCAAAACTTTTTTGACATTTTCTGAAATTCCTGCTTGACAACCGCGCGTTTCTCAGGTATAATAACACACGTTCCGGCGGTCAACCGCCAGAAACGATGCACTTGAGCGATCATGGCCCGGTAGCTCAGTTGGTTAGAGCACCAGCCTGTCACGCTGGGGGTCGTCGGTTCGAGCCCGATCCGGGTCGCCATTTGCTGCTATAGCTCAGTTGGTAGAGCGCATCCTTGGTAAGGATGAGGTCTCCAGTTCGAATCTGGATAGCAGCTCCATCGAGAAAAAACCACTTGGATCCTTGAGATTCAGGTGGTTTTTTGTATTTCCGGTCATTTTTACCACCCGGTCTGCTTTTTGCTGCGCAAAAAGGCCCCCCGGCACCATGCGGACGTGCCGGGGGGCTTTGCAATATGGAGGAAGCAGGGCGATGCGGTATGCCTCGCCGGGGTAAGTTAGTGGATCAGCTCGTTATGAGCTGCGCCGTTGATGGTGAGCCGGGCCTCTCTGCCGCGTAGGTATTCGATTTCCTCGTCAGCAGGGTCGTTGTTTTTATCCTTATTTTCGGTCTCGGTATTCTGCTCAGGGTCAGCCGGATCTTCGGTGTCCTTCTGCTTTTGCTTCTCCGTTTCGAAATCGGCTCATTGAGCGTGCCGGAAACTTCCGTTCACAGCATATCGGACTGCCACCGGGCAGTCCGATATGCTGTGATGTGCTGATAGTTCCTTGGATGAGAACTGCCGGCCCCTTGCGTCCTATTTTTCAAACAGGTACAGCAGGTATCCGTAGCCCTCGGCCTCCATTTTTTCATAGGGGACGAAGCGCAGGGCCGCGCTGTTGATGCAGTAGCGCACGCCGTTGGGCGACTCCGGATCGCCGGTGAACACATGACCGAGATGGGAGTCTCCGGCGCGGCTTCTGACCTCCGTGCGGCGCATTCCGTGGCTCAGATCCTCCTTTTCCACCACAGCGGGGCCCTCGATAGGCTTTGTAAAGGCGGGCCAGCCGCAGCCGCTCCCGTACTTATCTGTGGAGGAAAAGAGAGGCTCGCCGGTCACGACATCCACGTAGATGCCCTTTTCAAACTTGTCCCAGAACTCGCCCGTGAAGGCGCGTTCCGTGCCGCTCTCCTGCGTGACGCGGTACTGCTCCGCCGTCAGCTTGTCACGGATGGACTCCGCCGCGGGCTTCTGATAGTCACCCGGGTCGATGCGCAGCCGGGAAAAGAGCTCCATCTCCGTGCGCGGAATGTGGCAGTAGCCGTTCGGGTTCTTTTCGAGGTAGTTCTGGTGGTATTCCTCGGCAGGATAGTAGTTCTTGAGCGGGCCGATCTCCACGAAGAATTTCTCGCTGCGGCCGCGCTCGATCTCCGCGATGCGCTTCACCGTTTCTCTCGCGCTTTCGTTGGTGTAGTAGACGCCGGTCTGGTACTGGCTGCCGCGGTCGTTGCCCTGCCGGTTTTGCACCGTGGGGTCAATGACATAGAAGTAGGCCAGCAGCAGCGCGTCAAGACTCACTTGCTCGGGGTCGTATTCCACCCGCACGGTCTCCCGAAAGCCCGTGTTGCCCGCGCAGACGGTTTGGTAGTCGGCGTCCTCCTCGCAGGTGCCGTTGGCGTAGCCGCTCTCGGCGTCGATAACGCCGGGGATGGACTGCATCAGCTGTTCCATCCCCCAGAAGCAGCCGCCCGCCAGATAGATGACATTGTCTTTGGTATCCATATAGGTGATCTCCTCGTCGGACCGGTCAAAAGCCGCTCCGTCCATGTTTGTTTTCTGTCCGCTCTTTTCCTTCAGCACAGTCTGCTGCCCGACAGCGCAGCCGCTGAGCAGCAGCACCGCGGCGAAAAGCAGTGCCAATACGCTTCGATACATCGCGTTTCCTCCTTTCAGGGGAATCAGGACTCACTCCGACCCTTCGAGCGCCATGAGCAATGCAGCGGCGCACAGCAGGCGCTTTTTTTAATCCCGCGTCAGCCCATATCGGCGGCGAGCGCCTTGTCGATTTGGGCTTGCAGCGCCTCGGCCTGCGCCTTGCCGGTGACAGCGCCGACGATGGGCTCGCCCACGATATTGCCGCTGCGGTCAACCACATAGGTGGTGGGATAGGCAAAGATATTGGTGGTAAACTTTCCCGCCTCACCGTCGGAGTCAAAATACACATTCTGATAGGTGGCGCCCTTCTTCATCAGCACGTCCTTTGCATCCGCGATCGCCGCCTTGTCACCGTCCAGCGTGAAGGTGTTGACGCCGATGAGGGAGCCGCCCTTCTCCGCGAGCTCCTTGTTCAGCGCGTCCAGCTCGGCAAGCTCTCCCACGCAGGGATTGCAGGTGGTGAACCAGAAATTCACTACGGTGACGGCGTTGCCGGAGAACAGCTCCTCGCTCTTCACCGTGTTGCCATCCAGGTCTTTGCCTTCAAAGGCGGGGAACTTCTGCATGCTGCCCTGCTCGGCCATCTTGTCCGCGCCGCTCTGATTGGACGGCATACTCATATTATCGACCGCGGGCATGCTCATAGCGCCGTCCATGGATTTCTGCATGATCTCGGGATACTTCTTTTCCAACTCGGTCAGCTTGTTTTCAATATTACTGATCTCCGTGGTTGACTCCTTCAGCCACTCATACTCCTTGTCGGTGAACTGCTCTTTCGCGGTCTCGACGGTATCCAGCAGGAAATCGCCGTAGTTTTTCCCGTCCTCGATCATTGCCATGCCTTTGTCGGCCTCCATATAGACCTTTTCCCACAGCTCGGTATTTTCCGACAGGATCGCGTTCTCCTGCTCCAGCAGCTCCTTGTGCAGGGTGAGCGCCTCCTCGTCGGTTTTCGGCTCGCTGGTCATGGCGGAACCGCCTCCGCTCATATCCGCCTGCTTGTCGTTGCCCTTTGCGCCGCAGGCTGCAAGGGAGAGCAGCATCATCGCGCCCAGCAGCAGAGCCAGAATCTTCTTTGCATTCATATTCGTTTCTCCTTAAGCTTTGTTGTTTTCTCGCAGCGTTGCTGCGTTTTCCTTCTCTTTCCCGCTGCCGAAGCCGTAACGGAAGCACACGGCGTTCGTCGGACAGGCGCGGATGCACATTCCGCAGCGGATGCACTCGGTATGGTTGGGCGTTTTCGTCACATCCACATCCATCTTGCAGGCTCTGGCACATTTCCCACAGGAGACGCACTTACTCTTGTCCACCTTCATCTGGAAGAGGGACACCCGGTTGAACAGCGCATAGAATGCGCCAAGCGGGCAGAGCCACTTGCAGAAGGGACGGTAGAACAGTACGCTCAGCACGATCACCGCCAGCAGGATGCTGAACTTCCATGTGAACAGCTTGCCCAGCGCCGCCCGGATGCCGGAATTGGCAAGGGACAGCGGGATGGCTCCCTCCAGCACGCCCTGGGGGCAGAGGTATTTGCAGAAGAACGGGTCTCCCATGCCCACATCGTTCACAAGGAACGCCGGCAGCAGGAAAACCATCACCAGCAGGACGGCGTACTTGAGGTATGTCAGGGGCTTGAGCTTCTTTGTGGAGAGCTTCTTTGTCGGGAGCTTATGCAGCAGCTCCTGAAACCAGCCAAAGGGACAGAGGAAGCCGCAGATAAAGCGCCCCAGCAGCACGCCCAGCAGAATGAGAAAGCCTGTGATATAATAGGAGAAGCTGAACCTGGAAGACCCCACTACCGCCTGAAACGCCCCGATGGGACAGGCTCCGGAGGCCGCCGGACAGGAGTAGCAGTTCAGCCCCGGCACGCAGACAGTCTTCCCCGCCCCCTGATACAGTCCGCCTTTGAGAAAGTTCGGCAGGTGCAGGTTGGTCAGCAGCGTTGCCCCTGCCTGGATCCAGCCCCGGAAGCGGGACATGGTCTGTGAAACGCCTGAAAACCTTTTACCCAATGCCCACACACTCCAGACATAGTTTAATGGCCTTGCTCAGCACCGTCGCCGCCTCGCCCCGCCATACACCGAAGCACAGCATGGCGGTTCCGGCCATCAGCAGCGCGATCTGCGCCGCGGCCTTTTTCCCGCAGCTCATTTTTCATCACCCTTTCCGATTTTCTGCCCCCATCATAGCGCGGGAGAGTTAAAGTCTCTGTTAAGAACGAAAACTTAATGCAAACCTTATCTATTCTTGCTATAATGAGAGCAGCATAAAAACGGAGAAATAAAAAGGAGGGCTCTCATGCACCTTTTAGTAATTGAAGATGAACGCGCCCTGTGCGAGACGATCGTCCGCAGCCTGCGGCGGCTGGCCTACAGCGTGGACTACTGCTATGATGGGGAAAAGGCGCTGGCGCTTCTGGGCGTGGAGCGCTACGATCTGGTACTGCTGGATCTGAATCTGCCGAAAAAGGACGGCATGACGGTGCTGCGCACCCTGCGGCAGACCGACCGGGAGACGCGGGTGCTGATCCTCTCCGCCCGCTGTGAGGTGGAGGACAAGGTGCAGGGGCTGGACGCCGGGGCGAACGACTATCTGGCAAAGCCCTTCCACCTGGCCGAGCTGGAGGCCCGCATCCGCAGCCTGACATTGCGGCAGTTCACCCAGCAGGATGTGCTGCTGAGCTGCGGAGGCCTGAGCTTCGACACCCGCTCCCGCACCGCCGTTGTCAACGGGCAGACGCTGGCGCTGACCCGCAAGGAAACGGGGATTCTCGAATACCTGATGGTACATCAGGGGCGGCCCGTGAGTCAGGAAGAGCTGATGGATCATGTTTGGGACAACAGCGTGGACAGCTTCAGCAATTCCATCCGCGTCCACATCTCCGCCCTGCGCAAAAAGCTCCGCGCCGTGCTGGGCTATGACCCCATCCGCAACCGCATCGGCGAGGGTTATCTGATGGGAGGCGGGGAAGTATGAAGCGGCTTTCCCTGCAGTGGCGCATCACGCTGATGTCCGTCCTGCTCATCGGCATCACCTGCGTGGCCATGAATTTGCTGCTGTGCTTCTCCGGTGTGTACTATATGGACACCATTGCGGACAGCTTACAGGGCGGCGGCACAGTGATCCTGAATGATTGCGGAGCGGCGAGCTTTGACCTGCAGCTCATAGCGCCCAGCGAGGAGTTGACTATCGTCGTCGATGGGGTGCAGGGGCGCTTCCGCACCACCAACTGGTACATCACGGCGGCGGTAACGCTGCTCAGCGGTTTCCTCGCCTATTTTGTCAGCGGACGCGCCCTAAAGCCCCTGCGCAGCTTTGCCGCGCAAGTGGAGCAGGTACAGCTGAACAATCTTGCCGATATGAGGATCGATGAAGATGTGCTTCCGGAGTTCCGGCAGCTGAGCCGCTCGTTCAACCAGATGCTGGAGCGGCTGAATAACGCCTTTGCCGCCCAGCGGCAGTTCACCGGCAACGCCGCCCACGAGCTGCGCACGCCGCTGGCTCTGATGCAGGCACAGTTGGAGCTGTTTTCCGCGGAGCATCCCGATGTGCGGCCGGAGACGATGGAGTTCCTCACGCTTTTGCGTGAGCAGACGGAGCGGCTGACACAGATGACCAAGACGCTGCTGGAGATGAGCAATCTGCAGCAGGTGGCGCGGAACGAGCAGCTCCAGCTCGCCCCCATGGTCGAGGAGATCTTCACGGATCTCGCGCCGCTGGCGGAGAAGCGAAGCATCTCGCTGGAAGCGGAGGGCGACGCCGCCCTGACCGGCAGCGACGCGCTGATCTACCGTCTGCTCTTTAACCTGACGGAGAACGCCGTCAAATATAACCGTCCCGGCGGCTCAGTGTGGGTCGAGCTTGCACAGGGGCAGGAAAAGTGCATCATTCGCGTTTCCGACACCGGCTGCGGCATTCCGGAGGAATATCAGCGGAGCATTTTTCATCCCTTCTTCCGGGTAGACAAATCCCGCAGCCGCGAGTACGGCGGCGCGGGACTGGGACTTTCTCTGGTGTGGGAGATCGCCAACCTCCACGGCGGCTCCGTTTGGGTGGAGGAAAGCTCGGACAAGGGCACGACCATCGCGGTGGAGCTGCCGGCAGGAGCGGAAAACGATTCCTCCGGCGCGGATATCCCATAGCGCCCCTTGGCGGTTTCATGATGATCGTTTTTCAACCTCCACAATGTTATCGCAGCAGCTCTCGATCAGTTCTCTGTCGTGGGTGATCACGAGGATGGTTCTGCCGTTCCGCGCTTCGCTTTTCAGCCTTTCCGCGATCAGGCGCATATTCTGACCGTCAAGACCGCTGGTGGGCTCGTCAAGGATCAGTATCCCGCGGCCGGAAAAGACGGCGCAGGCGATGGCAAGGCGCTGCTTCTGCCCGCCGGACAGGGTGGACGGGTGCGCGTCCCTGTACTCGTAAAGCCCAAGCTCTTTGAGCAGGTTCCTTGCACGGCTCTTGCTTTCTTCTGTCGATCCGGTATTCAGCAGCAGCTCCTCCGCCACGCTTGCCGTAAAAAACTGCGTTGACGTGTCGTTGCCGCAGTAATAGATCTCCCTGCGCCGGACTGCCGCTCTTGCTTTTTTCCCATCTATCAGGATATGTCCCCTTGTCTGCCTTGCCAGCCCGCAGAGGATCTGCGCAAGGGTGGTTTTCCCCGCGCCGTTCTGCCCCGTTATGGCGGTCACCCTGCCTTTCGGAAAGGAGAGGGAAACATCATCGAAAATGACTTCTTTGCATATTCTTTTCGAGAGCCCTGCTGTCTTCAAGACGGCAGGGCTCTCGTCCAATACGGAGGGAGCGGGAGGGCACTTTCCCTCGTGCGGAGAACGCAGGCCCATCCCTAAGATGTCTGCTTTTGGCAGGAGGAGCAGATCCTCCGGTGTATACTCGGCCGCTATTCTGCCATCCCGCAGATATAAAAAGCGGTCTGCGATCCCCATCAGCCAGTCGATCCGATGCTCCGCGATGAGCAGGGTAAAGCCCTGCTCCTTGAGCTGCCAAAGGGTCTGCGCAAGCTGCCGCGTCCCGGCGGCGTCGAGGTTGGCCGTCGGCTCGTCGCACACAAAGACCTTTGGCTTCATGGCATATACGGACGCAATGGCCGCCCGCTGCTTCTCTCCGCTTGAGAGGACGTCAACTGCCCTGTCCCTCAAACGGGACAGCTTCAATGCCTCTATGGCGGCGTCCGTCCTCTCCCGTATCTCCCGGGTGGACAGGCCGTAATTCTCGCAGGGAAAGGCCACCTCTCCGGCAAGCTCGGAGGAAAAGAACTGGCTTTTGGGGTCCTGAAAAACGCTTCCCACCAAACGCCCGATCTCCCATGTGGAAAGCCTTGATATGTCCTTGCCGTCTATCCTCACACTTCCGCTGAAGGCTCCGGGATAATAGGACGGCGCAAGCCCGTTGACAAGCCTTGTCACGGTGGTCTTGCCGCAGCCGGAGAGCCCCGTCAGCACGACGCATTCGCCGCTTTTTACCGAAAGGGAAATGCCCCGTACGCCTCTGTCCGAGTTTTCGTATTGAAAGGAAGCGCGCGTAAGCTCGATCATGCCATGCTCCTTTCCAAAACCAAATAGGAAGCCGTGACTATCGCACATGCGGCTGCCGCGATGCGATCCCGCGCCCCGATCCTTTTCTCATAATAGCTGCCGCGCACGCCCGGACGCTCCGCGCCTCTTGCAACGGCGGAAACGGAAAGCTGATCCGCAAGCTGCAATACCCGAAGAAGAAACGGAACCAGCACATACTCCATGCTCTGCACGGGATGTGCGAGCAGCTGTCCCGCCGCGGTCAGCCCCCGGTTTTTCATGGACCTGCCTACGCCTTTCAGCTCCGTCCGCATGGTGGGGAAGAAGCGAAAGACCACAAGAAGCCCGAGAATGAACGGGGTAGGCATACGGAGGCGGGATAAAAACGCGGAGAGCATCCCCGGCGGCGTGGTGATCAGATCCCATGACACCAGAAAGATCGGTGACAGATTCCAGAACATCAGAACATAGAATTCCGAAAAGACCGGCATGCGCAGCCCGTGGAAGCGGATGCCGTAGAGCAGCAGCGCCAGCAGCAGATAAAAGCAGCCATAGGACGCGGCAAGGCGGAAGTTCCGCTGTAAGACGAGATAAAGAAGCGCGCCGCCGGTCAGGATGCAGGTGAGCAGCACATTCCCGCCGATGGTCACTCCGGCAAAGACGCACAGCAGCGCCCACAGCTTGACCGGCACCGCAAAGGATGCGTCCGCTCTCATAGGACGCCGGCCTTCTGAAAATGCCTGCGGATCAGCCGACTGCCCACTATGCAGCCTAAAAAGCCCATCAGCGTCGTGAACAGCAGAATAAAGGCCAGCCAGCCGGGAGAGGTGTAGTAACGCACATAGGAATCGATGTAGCTCTGCTCCATGCCGCTTGCCAGCGCAAAATCGTAGTAGGTGTCCCAGAAAAACCAGATGGGCAGCAGATTGACCCCGTTGTATAAAAGGCTCGCCACCGTCCAGGCGGCGGTCAGCCGTTTCGGTTTTTGGCAGGAGCCTTCCTTCCAGAGGATCGCCTCGCAGAGGAGCCCCACGAGAACATAATAAGGAAGCAAGAACCAGTTGCCCATCAGCAGGAAAATCACGCCGAGGATCGTCATATAGATCAGCGTCACAAACCGCTTGCCGATCCGGCTGACCATGAGCATATAGACCGGCGCGCAGAGGAACATGGTGATCCCCACCGACAGCACCATGCTGACAAAGTCGTTGGCCATGCAGACCATATTGACGACGAGCTGGATCACGATCAGCACTGCGCAGAGCAATACCGTTGTAATAACATCCTTGACCGTCCACTTTTTCTTTTTGTCCATAAATCCATTCCTCCGTTTTCTGTTAATTTATACTACTGTTAAGAATCCGAGCATCCACGCAGCTATAATTTGCGATGCAAATAAAACAATCGTAAGGACCGATGCTCTGGTTTTTCTCTTTACGGCATGGCGGATCCCCGTGAAAGACCCGCAGATGGCCGCTGCAATTCCGAAATCACGACACAGGCGCCTGGAACCGTTTTTTCAATATATTTTTCGGAAACAGCGTTTGCGCCTGCCTCATATGCGTCCGGTGTACCGGATGCATATGCAGCAGGAGCGAGGAACGCGATCATAGTCAGCGCCGCAAGAAAGCATTGGAGGGTCTTGTACCTCATCCGTCTTTCCATAGGGTCATGACTCTATCGTCAGTCTAAAATCACAGCGGTCTCCGCCCTGTCCGAGCGTCTTTGTCCGTCCCCATTTGAGCTTTGGATGCATATGCCCGTAGGCCTCGTCATCCGCGCGGCAAAAGCCGGCCACGATCTCCGGGCAGCCGTATTTCACACAGGTGTCCTGATAGGGGCAGGCCAGCATGTCGAAGCACATTTCCTCTTGCTCTGTTCGTATCCAATCAGCCCGAAAACCGCAGTCCTCTCCAAAGGAGCTTTTTGTCATTCTGGCAAAGAACCTCGGCACCAGCTTATACAGACCCGGTATCTTCATTGCCCCTCGGATTTTTGCACCAACGCCCGCTGCCCGCTTTTCATAATATCTATTCAGAAAAGCCGCCGCTTCCTCACGGGAGATCCCATTTCCCGTCATGGCGTCAAAGGCGGCGATGGCAGGATAGATGCGTTTCCTCGTATGCATATACATCTTTTTCGGCTCGTCGGCGTTTTCGTCTACGATTTCCGCATAACGTCTCCATGCATCTTCTATGATCGCGCCTGTCTTTTCCACGCCATACTGTTTTTCCATTGCAGATACCACTCCGGTCAAGTATCTTTTGTCTAGCCTTCTATCCATCTGCTTTCCCGCCTTTCAGCGTCCAGCCGATTGCCTGGCTGCGCATTCCCACAAAGCGCCTGTACAGGCCGTCTTCGCGCATCAGCTCCTCATGGTTTCCGCGTTGAACGATCCTGCCGTTCTCCAGCACGATGATTTGATCTGCCGTGCGCACGGTGGACAGACGGTGGGCGATCATCAGGATCGTTTTGCCTTTTGTCAGCTCCCGGATGGCCTTTTGCAGCTCCTGCTCGTTTTCGGGATCCACGCTGGCTGTAGCTTCATCCAAAATGACGATGGGTGCGTCCTTCAGAATTGCCCTTGCAATGGAGATCCGCTGCTTTTCTCCGCCAGAGAGGCTGGAGCCTCCTTCGCCGATCGTTGTCTGATAGCCGTCGGGCAGCGCCATGATAAAGTCATGGCAGCAGGCTTTCTTTGCGACTGCTATGATTTCATCCTCGCTTGCGTCCGGTCTGCCAAACCGGATATTGTTCTCGACGGTGTCCTCAAAGAGATACACATTCTGAAACACGATGGCGAAATTCTTGAGAAGGCTGCCGCTGGTATATTCCCGCACATCCCGGCCGCCGAGCGTGATCTGTCCTTCCTTCACATCCCAGAAACGGGCGATCAGACCGACCAGCGTGGTTTTTCCGGAGCCGGAGGGACCAACGATGGCGCAGGAGCTTCCCTGAGGTACGCTTAAGCTGATTTGATGTAATACCTCCTTTTCCCCGTATCCAAAGGACATATCCTTCACTTCGATATTGAAATTTTCCGGCACAAGATCAGCCCCGTTTTCGTCCAGGGATGGAATGTCCATGATGTTATCCAGCCGGTCCAGAGAAGCCTCCACCGCGCGGGCAACGGAGGACATACTGCCCGCCACCTCCACGGCGGCATAGATCATGAAGCTGGACACGAGAAGCAGCAGGCACTTCTCCGGCGTGATGCTTCCTCCTGCCAAAAGATAGGGCGCAAAAACCAGGATAGCCGCCCGTGCGAGCTTGAACACCGTCTGATAGAGCGCCGTCATTTTGGAAAACGCCTTTTCAAGCACGATATTTGCCTCTTTGCTTTCCTCGATTGCGGTGTCAACTGCTTTTCCGGTGCGCTCCGCCAGCCCAAACGCCTTGACTACGCCCATGCCCTGCACATATTCCAAAACGGCAGTGACCAGACCAGCCTGGGCTGCCTGACGGCGGGGCGCGTGTTTCCTGCCGACCTTGCCGATAAGCGAATAAACAAGGAGCGCCACAGCAAGTCCGGCCAAGGAGATCAGCCCGATCCGCCACTCATAGATCATAAGCCAAACGCCAATCACGATGGCGTGGATAAACCCGCCCGCCACATTTTCCATAATGGTAACGGACTGCTGCTCCAGATCGCCAAGTGTGGTCGTCACCGCCGCAGTGATATCCCCGAGCCTGTTTTCATTGAAATAGCCCATAGGCGCCCTTTTCAGGCGTTCGCCGATCTCCATGCGCTTTTCCGACCCGAACGCGAAGCTGCCAAGAGTTCTGGCATTGGCAGAAAGATCGACAAACACGATTCGCCCTGCAATGGAAACGATCATGATGCCAAGCGAGATCCAGATCGTTCTTTCCGGCATAACATCGCCGGAAAGCTGCTTCAGGATTCCTGTGAGCACCGTTAGAATGGCCATGATCGGGATCATCTCAAAGAATGAGCTGACGAGGTATGCAAGAAAAGAGCGGATAAGACGCTTCTTCTGTAAGCCCGAGAACAACAAAAGTCTTTGAAACAGCCTTATCATCCCGCCACCTCCTCTGCGGTATCTCTGCCCTGCATATGGGCTTTCCACAATTCCTTGTATAGATTGCTTGTTTCAAGAAGCTCCTCATGGGTTCCTTCCGCGGCGACATTCCCTTTCTCCACGACAAGGATCTTGTCTGCTTTTGTAATGGTAGACAGCCGATGCGCAATGACGATCAAAGTTTTTCCTGCTACAAGCCCTGCGATGGATGCTTGAATAACGGCCTCATTTTCAGGGTCGGTAAATGCCGTGGCTTCATCCAGCACCACGATCGGGCTGTTCTTCAGGATCGCCCTTGCAATGGCGATACGCTGCCTTTCTCCGCCGGAGAGGTGGCTTCCTGCATCGCCCGCCAGCGTATCATAGCCCTCCGGCAGAGCGGCGATGAAATCGTGACAGCTCGCTTTTTTGCCGCCGCCTCGATCTCTGCGTCTGTGGCCTCCGGTTTTCCAATCCGAATGTTTTCCCGGATAGACAGATGGAACAGGAAGTTATCCTGTGACACATATGAGACAAGCTCCATTATCTGAGGAAGAGGAATGTTCCGCACGTCCACGCCGCCAATACGGACGCAGCCGCTCTCCGCCTCCCAGAAGGAGGCGATGAGCCGCGCAATGGTAGATTTACCGGAGCCGGAGGGACCCACAATGGCCGTTATACCGTTTTTTGCGCAGTCAAAGGAAATCCCATGCAAGACCTCCGTCTCTTTATACCGGAAGGTAACATGATCGAAGGATACGTCGGTGTCCGCAAGGACAGCTCTCTCGGTCGGCCGCACAAGCTCCGGCTCATCCAGAAGATCCCCTACCTCTTTTACGGTGGAATCCACCATGGCCAGGCTGTCGGTGTACTGCAATGCCTGAATCAGTGGTTTTACGAGTCCAAGGGCGAGGATGATGCAGGTGATCAGCGTACCCGCTTCGACCCTTCCGTTTATAAAGAGCCAGCTCCCCAAGGGCAGCACGCCCACAAGCGTTGCCGTCAGGATGGAAAGCCCCATCACATAGTAGCCGTTGGTCTGCTTGAACCAGGTCACTTTGGCTGTCTCGTTTTCCGCCACGGCGTCGGCGTATTTTTTATATGAGCGTTCACCCTGATTGAACGTCTTCACCACTTCGATGCCGCCGATGTATTCCACCGTTGCGGCATCCATGTTTTTCCCAGCGGCAAGTACTCTGGCATATCTCTTCTCGTAATCCTTCATCATTCCCATATAGCAGAAGGCACCCACCGGAATCGTCACAAGAGAGATCAGCGCGAGTCTCCAATCAAGGCTGAAGAGGTAAACGAGCATTAGAACTGGGATCAGGATGTTGGCAGTGAGCTCCGGTACCATATGCGCCAGCGGAAGCTCCAGCTTTTCCACGGTGTCCACGATGATCGTTTTGAATTTCCCGGACGGCGTATCAAGGATCGTTCCCATGGGGACACGGGAGAGCTTCTCTGTTATCGCCATGCGGATATTCCGCAGAATGATAAAGGCAGACTCATGGCTTTTCATTGTAGAAACCGTTCCGAACCACACCTGCCCGAGATAGCCCGCAAAAGCAATCAATGCCAGAAACGCCAACTTGCTGAAAGCATAGTCTTCGTGGCAGATCATAATGATTCCGCGGGACACCGCGATATAGGGGATCATGCCGCAAAGCGCCCCCAAAACCGCAAGTACAACGGAGCCGATCAGTTTCCCTTTGCACGGCTTCGCAAAATCCATCAGAATCGTCATCGCCGAGTTTTCTTTTCCTGTCATCATTCCTCACCTCGCAAAAGTCTTACAATCTTTTCTTTCTGCCCACCGGAAAGGTCCTCCGCGATTTCTCCGTCCCGGATGAACAGTATTCTTGTGCAGATCCGCATCATGAACTCAATATCATGTGTGATGATCAAAAGCACCTTGCCTTGCGTCGCAAGGCTTCGTGTCAAGGTGCCGACCTCTTCCATGCTTTTCAGATCCAGTCCGCTGGTAGGCTCATCGAACACCAGCAGCTCCTTGCCGCAGATATCGCTCACCACAACCGCAAGGCGCTGCATCTGCCCGCCGGAAAGAGACAAGGGATGCCGTTCCTTATACGCCAGCAGATCCACCTTTTCTAATGCGCGGTCGATCTCGTCTTTGTTCGGGGCCTTTATGCCAAGCGCGCATTCCGCCGCCACGCTGTCGGTAAAGAGCTGGTGCCCCACATCCTGCATGACCATGTATGCCTTTTTCCGTCTCAACCGCCGGCTCATCGGTTTTCCGGCCCACAAAACAGTACCGGAGCCGTTCTTTTGCAATCCGCAGAGCATTCTGGCGAGGGTCGATTTCCCGGCGCCGTTGGCGCCCGCAATGGCGATGATTTCTCCGCGGCTTGCCTGAAAAGAGATATCATTCAATACATACCGGCCGCCGAGACGGACGCTGATTTTCTGAGCGGAAAGCGATCCATCGGCAGCGATTGTTTTCACGCCGCCCGATTCGGATACCGACAGATCCCTGACACGCAGTCCCATTCTGCGAATATCTGCTTCAGGCAGCGCCTTGAACGCTGAAGCCTCCATGTCCGACGCAATCCGGCCATCCTGCATATAAACGACGCGGTCCACAATGTCCATCAGATACCAGATGCGGTGCTCTGCGATCAGAATGGTCTTTCCTGATATTTTCGCCCGTTGGAGCAAATCCGCCAATTCTCCGATGGCCTTCATGTCGAGATTCGATGATGGCTCGTCAAACACAAGGACATCGGGAGCCGAAGCATACACGCTGGAAAACGCGATCTTCTGCTTCTCGCCGCCGGACAGTTCAAAGATATTTCGACCCCGGAGCCCGCTAAGATGCAGCTCCTCCGTAAGTTCATCTAATCGGGAGCGCAGAGCCTCTCGCGGAATGCCCCGATTTTCAAGCCCAAACACGATCTCGCTGTCCGTATCCGTATTGAAAAACTGCGTTCGAGGATTCTGAAAAACCGTCCCTACCGCATCCGATAGCGCAGCAATCTCTGTCTCCCGGGTATCCATACCGTTTACCTTCACCTGCCCCGAAAGATTGCCGTGGAAGAAATGGGGAATCAATCCGTTTGCGAGCCGTGTAACGGTTGTTTTTCCACATCCGGATGGTCCGCAAAGCAGCACGCATTCGCCGGACCGAATGATAAGGTTCAAATCAAGGACTCCGCCGTTCCCGCTTTCAGCGTATGTAAAAGAGACATTTTGAAACGATATCATAATCAAAACACCCCTTTCATGCCCGCGTATACCATGCCGGCAACGAGCGCAGCGTAAGCAATCACCACCAGCAAATCAGCAAACGAAAACGCGATTTCCTCTATACAGCTTCTTTCACCTGTGTGCTCAATGCCTCTTGTAATCGCTGCCTGCGTGATCTCGTCCGAAATTCTGGAAGCAGAAACAAGCAGGGGAACATAGACATGCTCCATCGTCTGTATAGGATGGCTGATCAGCCCAGCCGCGGACGCTGATATCCCTCGCAGCGCCATGGCATCCCGTATGGAGGCCCACTCCTCTCTCATGGTCGGGAAATAACGGAGCGTAACGGCAAGAGCGATCGTGAGCCCCTTCGACAATCGGAGCTTTGTGATCGCCGCAAGAAATTTACTTACGCTTGTCGTTGCAATCAGAAAGCTGCCCAGCATAAAACAGGGAAGAAGCTTGCGGATATACACTGCAAACATATAGACGATCCCGCCGAAAGTCACGGGCAGCCTCGGTACGATAAAAAGCTGGATCAGCAGAAGTGTGAGAAAAAAAGCTGCGTATTTCAGTGTTCTTTTCAGATTGCCGGAAGTGCTCAGAAGCACAAGCGGAATCCCCGCAAGCGCACACTCCACCGCGATGCTTTTATTCATAAAAACGGAAACGCTTGTGACCGCGAGAATCAGAAGCTTCGTCCGTGGGTCGAGTCTCATTTATACAATCCCTGCTTTTTCAAAGTGTTTTTTCATAAGCTTCTTTCCAATCAGTCCGCCGATGATCGCGCAGACGATCGTCCCGATAATCATTGCGGGGATCGCCCACCAGGCAGCCCCAATCGAATGAATCACTCCTTCAAAGGAGGAGAAGTCACCTTTATTCTTCATAAAAGCATCAAACTGTGCGGGCATGACAACCATTGGAATGTATGCCCCCATCGGCGCAAGCGCCATGACGCAGTAGGCAAGCAGGTTTTTCTTAAAGGATCTGAAATCAGCGGAAGCGCAGATAAGATCCGCGATCAAGCCGAAGCCCAGGAAGAATACGGACATCATCCAGAACATTCCTGTAACAAACAGCAAGATCGCCGCGATTACACCGAGAATGGAGAGAGCTCCCTTCTTCGGTATTTTTGCCACATAGAGCATGAAAACTGTCCCCGTAAAGAGCGCCACGATCATTGGCATAAACGGGAAAGTGACCGGCGTCATCTGCGCAACACCGCCAACCACAAACGCCACCACAGCATAGAGGAGCGAAAAGATGCCCACTGATATAAAGTCCCTTGTTTCCAGCTTCTTCGAATCTGTTTTAAGCATAATAAACGACCTCCAATTTTATATCGTTTAGTTAGAATATGCTAACTCGCGTGCAAAAAATTAAAGTGCTTGTGTGATTGTGCATTATTCCAGCCGGAGCAAGCCTTTCCAGCCAGAGTTGAAAAACTTTGCAAGCTCCTCAATATACCGCATCGCTTCATCTTTGGGCATATCATGGGCAATCGTCTCACATACCGCCGTAAAATAGGCGCTGGTGATCATGTGATGAAGCTGCTTTGTCATTTTCCCGGAGAGCTTTCCTCTTTTGCGGAGAAGTGCGTAGTACTCCTCTGAGCACTCTACCTCCAGTTCCACAAGCTCCTCCAAGAAATTTGCATAGCACGTACCTTCCGCCCGGCAGAGGATCAGCTTGAAGGCATCAAAATGGGCGTACATATATTCCACAAAGACGCGCAAATACTCAGTGGACAGCTTCAGGCTGTCCTTCGTCTTTTCCTCGGAGACAAGATCGAAATGGGCGGCCTGTGCGGCTTTGAACTGCTCCAACAGTCCCTTTGCCGCCTCGCCCACAAGATCTTCAAAAAGCGCAGCCTTATCCGGGTAATAGCCGTAGAAGGCGCCTTTCGTGAAGCCCGCCTCTGCGACGATTTTATTCAGAGATGCGTCCTTGAATCCTTTTTCCAGGAATTCTTTTTTCCCCACTTCGAGGATCTTCATTTGAGTCTCTGTACGTTCCATTGATGCCTCCTGATATACCGGTAGTATATACTACTGGTATATTATAACCGAGCAGATCGAGTTTGTCAATGAGGTTCGTGATTTTTCTGCTTGCCCAGTTCAATGCAGAGACTCTCTGTCCGCCTGTCCTGGATGCCTGCGCATATTCTTTTCAATACTCCAAGCATCGCCATACAGCGCAAGGCAGGAACCCCGCAAGTGGTGTCCCTGCCTTTTCGGATAGGCTGTTTGGCAAACGCAAACCGCGCAAGCTGTCGCTAAAGTTATCGTCAGCGGCGGGCATCCTTTCTCACTCCGCCAATGCCTTATAGAGCATGGCGCCCGCCGCGAATCTCAGAAAATACGGCAGCGCCGCAAGAATCGTCAGCACCGCGCCGATAGGCTCCACCACGCCGGAAAGCACACCGCCGAGAAACGCCCTGCCCTTGCTCTCGCCCTCCGCCCGGAGCGGCATGGAGCTGATCGCTCCCCTCAGGAAAGTTCTGAATGGCGATGCCAAGGGACAGGACAAGTGCGCTTGCCGTTTTCGTAAGGCGCAATCGTCATCTCGTAATCGTGCCATTTGTCGCAGCCGCCTTTCGCCCGCACAAATGCCTGGTACATCCGTTTCCTCCAGAACGGCTTGTTGCAGTCCACGAACCGCAGCCTGCGGAAGATCGGGCCAGAAATAGACGGTCTCAAAGGCTGTGACCGCATCGAACTAGTCGTCTGCGAAGATCATATCCGCCACACTGCCTTGCACAACGGCGCAGCATTCAGAAATTGAAGCCCCCACCGGGCCACGGCACTGTGCCCGACATTCATCATGGCGACCATGAGCTTCCCGCCAAGCCCCACAGGCTTGCGGGTGTTCTCAAAAAATAACATCCTGCCCCTCCGATTTCACACATTCCGCATAGGTCAGCAGGAACGAGGCTTTCAGAACAACGCTTTTCCGCACGGACCAACCGTTTTGCCGCAGGAAACGCAGGTATCCCTCGCTCGTCCACCTGCTGTGGAGGGGAAAGCCCGCCAGCTTCATGAAAAAGGCTTTGACCTTGCCGGAAAACGAGTTCCCCGCGTGGGTGAAGGTGGGCGCGATGAGCACGCCGTCCTCTTTCAGTACCCGATGGATCTCGGCAAGGGCTTTCTCCGGCTGCGGCACGATGTGCAGCGCGTTGGACACGATCACTACATCAAAGGACTTATCCGCGTAGGGCAGGCAAAACATATCCTGCACGGAAAAGTGCAGCTTGGCAGAGTGGTTATCACGTTTGGCCTCGGCAATCATCTCCGCAGAGGCGTCCGTCGCCTCAATCTGCGCCGCCGCATTCACGATGTGCTTTGCGATCAGTCCCGTACCGGTGGCAAGCTCCAGTACCGTCTTGGCTTTCACGACCGGCCGGATCAGCGTGTACATCTCCTCATACGCCGCCCGATCCTTTCGCATAAAGCGGTCGTAACAACCGGCATTTCTGTCCCAGAAGCTTTTTTGTTCACTCACGGCTGTCTATCTCCCCATGCGGGCATCCGTCCCGCCGCTGCCTGGCGTATTCCAGCAGGGCGGCACACGCCGGGCAAAGTGCCCCGTCCCTTGTCCCATGTACGCCCCGGCAATACCGGCGTACCATGAGGGTAACGGTTTCGATCTCCTTTTCCTTGTTCAAGCTCTGAGTTCCTTTCTGCTCTGCATTTTAGTTAGCCACCTCTAACCGCTTGGCGGAAGAAAAGGCAGGCCGCCTGTGTGCAGCCTGCCTTGGCTTCAGTCGCATATCAACCCCGGTTATCACAACGCCGTTGTCAGCGCAGGGGCCGGCAGCGGTTACTCAAGTAACTGATATGTACTGCTTCCGGCCATCATCCCTCGGGCCGATCCGATGTGCGGCTCTTTTGCTTTTGCTGTTCCAGCGTGTCCAGCAGCTGGCTTATGCTCTTTTTCCCGAACAGTACCTTTTCGCCGTTCAGCACGAGACAGGGTACGCTCATGACATTATACGTTTCCTTCAAGGCGGGGAAGTGATTCAGATCGTATGCCTCTGCCCTGACATTAGGGTTGAGGGCGGCTATGTGCTGGGCTGCGATCACCAGCTCCGGGCACATGGTGCAGGACAGCGAAACGAATATCTGCATATCTGTAGGCGCATCAAGAGCCTTTATTCGGCCCATAGTTTCCCCGTCAAGAGCCTGTCCCGGTCCGGCCACGTTGTAAAGCCCCATGATAAAAGAAGTAAATTCGTGTCCGCCCGGTACCCCGTGGAAAGCGAGACCGGAGTCGCTGCCGTCAGAGCGCAGCACACGCACCAGCGGCATATGCTCAGCGCCTTCGGCAGATTTTCTTACTGTGAGTTTGGGTGTGAGTCGTGCAAGCTCCTCCATATAGGAGCGGAGTTCCTCTGAAACAGCCTTCTCGTCAAGGCAAAGCTCCAGTATCAGGGGCTCCTGCATTCTTTCAAATACTGCCTCAAGCTGCTGCATTACCTGCTGCGGGAATATCCCCTCGGGCTGAGCCTCGCCGCCGGATGCCGCCTTCGTTTCTTTTATCTCCGGCTTTCGGGGGCGAAGACCAGTTTTTTCCTGCATGGCTGCGGCATACTTTTCCAGCGCAGTCGCAGCCTTTGCACCATCGCCCACGGCGGTGACCACCTGCCGCAGCTCCTTCACGCACACGTCGCCCGCGGCGTATACGCCCTCAAGGCTCGTCCGCTGCGAGCCGTCCGTAACGATATAGCCTCTCGGGTCAGTCTCGATCTTGTCCCGGATCAAGGCCGTTTCCGGCTCGTAGCCCGCAAACACAAACACGCCGAAGGTGTCCCCATGCGGTGCGAAAACCGTTTCCTCTCCGGTTCTCAAATCTCTGTATCGCAGGCTCCGCAGAGCCGTATCGCCCGTGGCCTCCACCACTGCGGTATGGGAGAGGACAGTGATCTTCGGATGCTCTTTAGCGGCGCGCGACACAGCCTCGGCGCAGGTGAAGTCCTCCTCGCGAATCAGTATGGTGACGTGCTTTGCGTAGCGTGTCAGGAAAACGCTCTCCTCCGCCGCGGCAAAGCCGCCGCCTATGACAAAAACCTCCTTGCCGGTAAAAAACTCGCCGTCGCAGGTGGCGCAGTAGGCTACGCCCCGTCCACGGAACTCCGCCTCGCCGGGAAAGCCTATCATACGCGGATGGGCGCCCGTGGCCAGAAGCACGCCAAAGCAGCGGTATTCTCCGCGCCCGGTCTTCACAGTCTTGACGTCTCCGTCCAGTTCAAAAGCCGTGACCTCGGCCAGCAGGAACTCTGCACCGAAGCCCTCTGCCTGCTGCCGCATTGTGTCCGTCAATTCTCTGCCGCTGGTTTTTGCTACGCCGGGATAGTTCACGATCTCATTCGTGATAGTGATCTGGCCGCCGAAATGCTCCTTCTCTACCACCAACACGCGATAGCGTGCCCTGGCAAGATAAAGGGCCGCCGTAAGCCCGGCCGGCCCTCCACCTATCACGATCACATCATAGAGCTGTTCCATCTCCATTACAGCATCCCCACAAGGTCAAGGCTGGGCTTGAGGGTCTCGGCTCCGGGCTGCCACTTGGCGGGGCAGACCTGATCGCCGTGCTCCGCCACAAACTGGCTGGCCTGAAGCCTGCGGAGAAGCTCGTCGGCATTGCGTCCCACGTTTCCTGCGTTGACTTCGTATACTACGATCTTGCCCTCCGGGTTCACAATGAAGCTTCCGCGCTCTGCAAGGCCGTTTTCCTCGATATACACCTCAAAGTCGCGGCTCAGCGCATGTGTAGGGTCGGCCAGCATGGGATAAGTGATCTTGCTGATGCGCTCAGAGTGGTCATGCCACGCCTTATGCACGAAATGTGTGTCGGTGGATACGGAATAAACCTCGCAGCCGGCCGCCTTAAACTCAGCGTATTTGTTCTGCAAATCCTCAAGCTCGGTGGGGCAGACAAAGGTAAAGTCTGCGGGGTAGAAGAAGAACAGGCTCCATTTGCCCAGCACATCCTGCTTGGTCACGGTCCGAAACTCTCCGTTCTGATATGCCTGTGCGGAAAAATCGCTGATTTCTTTGTTAATAAGTGACATGGTTTAATCTCCTTTTCGTTTTAATTGGTTTGATTGGTTTGATTGCCGAATCGGGGGACGGCGTCATTCCATTGTCATGGAGGGTGCGGTGTAGACCCGTGCCTTCAGCTCGCCGTTGAGCATATACAGCCCCTTGCTGTCTCCGCCGAACAGCTCCATCTTGGTGATAAGGTCGGCGGCATTCTTCTCTTCCTCGCCCTGTTCCTTAATGAACCAGTCCAGCATCTGCATGGTGCGGAAGTCCCTGACATCGTATGCGGCGGCGTAGATGGCATCGATGCCGGCGGTGACGAGCCTCTCATGCGCCAGCGCCTTTTTCAGAGGGGTCATGTGATCGTCTCGTTCCCACTCCGGCTTTGCGATGGCCTCAAAGGTGACGCCCTCGCCGTTGTTCTGCAAATACTGATAGAACAGCATGGCGTGATCCCGTTCCTCCTGCGCCTGCACCCGATACCAGTTCTCAAAGCCGTCTAAGCCCACGGAGGCGTAGTAATTTGCAAAATCCAGATACAGATAGGCGGAGTAGAACTCCTTGTTGATCTGCTCGTTGAGCAGCTTCGATACGTTTGCGTTCATTGAGTGCCTCCTTCAGCGTTGTTTTCTTCCTGTTCCCTGCAATCGGGACAGATATACCGGATTTTAAGATCATACGAGAGGATATCGCATCCCAGCGCGTACTCGATCCGGCTCTGTATATCCGGCAGGTGAACGTCCGCGATTTTCCCGCACCGGCTGCAAATCAAGTGATCGTGCCGTTCCGTTCGGTCGTACCGGTCCGGCGAACCCGACTCGGTGATGCGGCGCAGCAGCCCCTCCTCCGTCAAGGTATTCAGATGCTTATACACGGTGCCAATGGCGATGCTGGGATGCTCCTTTTTCATCTCCATGAACACCTGTTCCGCCGTGAGGTGCCGCTGAAGCTCCGTTACGACAGCCAATATTTCCTCTGCGTATTTCGGCATACTGCCGCCCCCTAAATACAAGAATAAGTCTTATTCTTACATCTTTATTATATCCATATTCTTCTTTTTGTCAACTGCAATTGAAGATTTTTCACTTTTTTTGCAAATATCTGTTGACATTTCCAACTGTGCCTGTTATTGTCTCAGTATAAACTGTATCAGCAGTGAACACAGTTACATTGGAGGTGTATTCATGCGTCAGATATTACTTTTTGCGGCACTTGCCGCCTCGCTTGCGCTGCTGAGCGGCTTCGCGCTGTCCAGAGCAAAAGAAGGCAAGGCGGAGGACATGACAGGCAAAGCGGTGTATCAGAAGATCAGCGCCGAGGAAGCCTATGAGATGATGGCCTCGCAGGAGGTCGTGGTGGTGGACGTCCGCACCCGGGAGGAATACGACGGTGGGCATATTGAAAACGCCGTCCTTGTGCCTAACGAGAGCATCGGGAGTGAAATGCCCGAGGCGCTGCCCGACAAGGAAGCCACGCTGCTGGTCTACTGCCGCAGCGGCCGCCGCAGCAAAGATGCCGCTCAAAAGCTGCTGGCACTGGGGTATCAGAGCGTCTACGACTTTGGCGGCGTCATCGACTGGCCCTACGAGCTTGTGAAGGAGAGATAAAGGGTGGACAGTTCCTTTAATCTGGCCGTCCACGCGCTGGTCTGCCTGAGCCACAGCGGACGATCACTCAGCAGCGAGGCGCTGGCGGAGAACATCTGCACCAACCCCACCCGCGTTCGCCGGGTGCTGGCGGGGCTGAAAAAGGCGGGGATGGTGGAGACCCGGGAGGGCTTGGACGGCGGCTACCGTCTGACGGCAGACCCGGCGAGCCTTTCTCTCCGGCAGGTGGCGGAGGCGGTGAATACCCGCTTTGTGGACTGCGCGTGGCACAGCGGCGACATTGACCGGGACTGCGCCATCTGCTCCGGCATGGCGGGCGTGATGGACACGCTGTACCGGAACATGAACGAGGAATGCGCCGCCTACCTCTCGCACATTACGATCACAGATATTGAAACACAGCTTTTTACACAGAAATAGGAGGATATACGACGCTTCCCATTGCGACCAACCGCTTTGAAAGTGAATGGCCTGCGGGATCTGCTCCTTCTCCAGCAGCAGTTTGCCCAGCGCGTATGCGGAGCAGGGATTACCGGCCTCTGCCGATTTTTGAAACCACTCTGCCGCCGCTTTTCGGTCAATCGATATGCCAAGCCCGTCCTGATATGCCTTTCCCGGCTGGTGTGCCGCGAAGGACTTCCGGTTCAGCTCATCTCGCAGCCGTCTTTGCAGCGGGCGGAACATCCTTCCGCCGAAGTCAGCGAGGATGCGGCAGCCGCCATCCAGTCCGCTGGCTTTGAGCTGCGGGGCGGCTTCCATAGCGGCCATATCCTCCAGCGCCCTTTTTAGAAATTGAAAAAGGGCGCCGCTTTTTTCGGCCCGTCAAAGCCGACAAAACGACGCCCAAGTATTTGTGATTCTTTTTCTGCGATGATGCCGCTTGTTTCGAGAGAAACGTCCTCTCTCAAAGGGCTGGAGGTTGGAAACTGTCCAAGACATGAGAGCCTCCCGTTCAAATCCGGTCAGTTGCCCCGAAGCCTCCATAAAAATCTATGGTTCAAAAGAAGAAATCCGGGCTCAAAAAAGCCCGGAAACGGTTGATGCGCCTGGCTTTGCGCCAGACGCATCTATACCGGTAACTCTTTATGGAGCTGCTATCCAGATTCGAACTGGAGACCTCATCCTTACCAAGGATGCGCTCTACCAACTGAGCTATAGCAGCACACTCACAGCTCGATTATAATACCATAAACTCTGCCGCATTGCAAGCGTTTTTTGCAAAAAAATCTGGCATTTTGCGTTTTTCCGCCCGGATGCAGAAAAACGGCTGCCGTTTTTCCACGGCAGCCGTCTGCATTGTTGAAACTATTACTCGATAAGGCCGTTCAGCAGGGCCAGGCACTTGCGGCTGTGCAGCTTGCGGATGGCCTTTGCCTCGATCTGGCGGACGCGCTCACGGGTGACGCCGAAGTCGCGGCCCACCTCTTCCAGCGTGCGGGGACGGCCATCGTCCAGACCAAAGCGGAGACGGATGACCTTCTCTTCACGGGGGGTCAGGCTCTTGAGGGCCTGATTGATCTGCTGGGCCACCATGGCGCGGTCAGCAGCCTTGCCGGGAGCCTCGGCGTTCTCGTCGGCGACGAAATCGCCCAGAGAGGAATCCTCTTCCTCGCCCACGGGGCTCTCAAGGCTGGCGGGCTCCTGTGCCATCCGCTGGATCTCACGCACACGCTCGACGCTCATGTCCATGGCCTTTGCCAGCTCTTCCGGGGTGGGCTCGTGGCCGTTCTGGTAGACCAGCTGGTTGGTGGCCTGACGCATTCGGTTGATGGTCTCGACCATATGCACCGGGATGCGGATGGTGCGGGCCTGGTCGGCGATGGCGCGGGTGATGGCCTGACGGATCCACCAGGTCGCATAGGTGGAGAAGCGGAAGCCGCGGTCGCAGTCGAACTTCTCAGCCGCCTTGATGAGGCCGATGTTGCCCTCCTGGATGAGGTCGAGGAAGGCCAGATTGTGGCCCACATGCTTCTTGGCGATGGAGACCACCAGACGGAGGTTCGCTTCACTCAGGCTGCGGCGGGCGTTCAGGCCGTCGCGGCGGGTCTTCAGCAGCTCCTGACGGCGCTCCTCGGTCAGGGGGCCGTTCTCCACAGCCTCCATGGCCTCTTCCTCAGCGGCCTTTTCCTCGGCGTCCTCGCTGGGCTTCTCGCTGCCCTCTTCGTCGATGTCCTCGGTGTAGCTGCGGCTGTTCTCGTCTTCCTCGAACGAGAAGCGGGCGCTGTTCTTTTTGATGTACTCGGGCGCACTGTACTTCTGGCGGTCGGCCTGCAGGATATGGGCAGCCTCGGCGCCGGCGTGGATGCGCTTGCTCAGGTCAACTTCCTGCTCCGCGCTCAGCAGAGGGATCTGGCCGATCTGCTTGAGGTAGTTCTTGACGGGGTCGTCCAGCAGCTCATCCATCGCCGCCTTCAGGTCGGCGGGGTTCTCCTCGGCGGCCTCTTCCTCGTCGTCGCCGCCCAGACTCAGCTCGTCGCTGTTGTTCTCGGCGTTCTCCACCTCGGCGATGATGCTGTCCACGTCCAGATTCACATCGGCGTCGGCCTCATCCTCGATGATCTTGATGCCGCGCTCTTCAAGGAGCGTATAGAGCGTTTCCACATCCATCCTGCACTGTACGGCCAAAGTTTTGGCCTCCTGTGCCGACAGGGTGCCTTCGCCTTTCGTCAACAGTTCCTTCAAAGTCATGCCCATTTCGCTCTCTCCTTCTCACTGCGGGGGAAGCGCCCCGCAAGTGAACTTGTCTCATAGTTTCGGTCTTGATGCATAGAAGTTGTTTTCATGGCCAGACGGTGTGCAATGGCTGTGAAAACAGCTTCTTAGATCACAAGACCTCCGTTGACGCCGAACACCTGGCCGGTGATGTAGCCGGCGTCTTCTCCGGCGAGGTACAGCAGAAGCTTTGCCACCTCTTCGGCGGTGCCGAGACGGCCCACAGGGGTCTCTTCGGCCAGCGCCGCTTTGTCCTCAGCAGTGAACGAGGCCATCATATCGGTGTCGATGACGCCGGGGGCCACACAGTTCACGGTGATGCCGCTGGGACCTTCTTCTTTTGCCAGCGCCTTGGTCAGGCCGATGAGGCCCGCCTTGGCGGCGGAATAGTGTACCTCGCAGCTGCCGCCGGTCTGGCCCCACATGCTGCTCACGGTGAGGATACGGCCCGCTTTGCGGCGTATCATCCCGGGCAGGGCCAGCTGGCAGAGGTTGAACGCACCGGTCAGGTTGACGTCCAGCATCCGCTGCCACTCTTCCGGCGTGATGTCGGTGAACAGCTTCTGCTGGGCGATGCCCGCGTTGCTCACCAGCACATCCACCCGGCCCAGCGCCTGCTCGGCGGCGCGGAAGGCCAGCTCACAGCTGGCCCGGCTGGCCACG
>ERZ791821.110-NODE-110-length-83493-cov-12.701491_pt1 | contig 83493 bp, 93 predicted proteins | sample MGYA00510300_ERZ791821 | MGnify/ENA primary metagenome ERZ791821 (study PRJEB30046, sample SAMN00792034) | human gut metagenome | study: EMG produced TPA metagenomics assembly of the A metagenome-wide association study of gut microbiota in type 2... | reverse complement strand
ACCCTGCACATTTGTGTTCGTCGAAACTGTATTCAGTTTTCAAAGGTCTACCATGCAACCGATTTAATCGATCAGTTACAACGTTTATTATTTTAACACTTGTTAGTTATTTGTCAAGAACTTTTTTAATTCTTTTTTCAAACGTTTTAAACAAGCGACTAGAATAATATATCATGAAGTCATATAGCTGTCAACAACATTTTTAAAATCATTGATAACTGTTAGAAGCAAATCTGACTGTCATCAGCGTCTGCCTCATCGACAACGATAACTACTATACCGAGATTGTGGCTAATCGTCAACTATATTTTAAAAGTTTTTCTGGTAATTTCAAAATGACGAACAAACTCATCCGTAACAGTTTTAACCAAACAAGAAACTCGATGGTTATAAATTAAACTACATTTTAACATTCGAGTGACACTCAAAAAGAATTCTTAAACTCATACAAACAGCGATAGACTTCGATTGCCGTTAGATCCAAGCTGTCAAAAGTCAGCTGAGCAGCCGGCTGAAACTGCTCTAAAGTAAACTCACCGGTGCTTTGTCGATACGTTACCGTACAGACTTGAATGCCATAAGCAGAAAAAGTACGCTGCTGAAGATCCCCATGCGTATCTTCTGCCATTGCATCCAAACGACGCAAAATCCGCTGCAGTTCTGAATGAATCATGATCTAGCCTCACTAACTACTAAAATAAAAGAACCCAATCCAAACGACCAGGTTCTGCACTATATCTATTATATCGTTATTAATCAGGTTCATGCACTCGATCTGGCTTGATCATTAAGGCAAACATCCCGGCAAACATCCCAAAGTAGTAGGTCAGAATCCGCCAGAGCAGCATCGCCAGCACCAATTTGCTTCCTGATGCAATAAAGCTTGAGAACAGCACCGAAAAGCTGTATTCTGCTCCCCCTGTCCCACCAGGAATCGGAAACAGCGAGATTACCATAAAGATCAAAACGTTTAGACTGACTACCATCAGCACGTTCAAGCCATCGATGCCCAGCGACAGCATGATGAAATAAGGAATCAGATAATAAAATCCCAGCTGCAGCAAGGTAATTAAACTAACTTTAGCCATTTTGCCGTATTCACTTTTGATCTTTAGGCTTTCTTGATAAAAGGTATCGATTTTTTCATTCAGCGTTGCCTGCAGCTTTTCGTACTTATCAGGCTTCATAAACCAATGAGCAGGACGAATCACGATGTTAGCCGCTTTTTTGGTGAAATTGTACCAATACATCACCAACAGCAAGCCGATAATGACGCTAAGATGAACCAAAAAGCCAAAGAGAACCAGCAGCGACAAAACGTGCATTTTAGCAGCAATATAGTGGAAACCGACCAAAAGACTGATGATGAAGTTGATCACGATCATCGACTGAAAAACGACAAACTTCATCAACAGCACCGAACTGGCCTGACCAGCATCAACGCCCGCCTGCATCATTGCCAACAGCTGTGCCGGCTGCCCGCCAGTTGAAAAAGGCGTTAGACCATTCCCCAATTGCTCAACCAACGGAATCCGGATTGCATCCTTCCAGGTAAAGCCGTCATGACGATCATTCATAAAAATCTTAACAACCACGGCTTCCAAAAACAAATACAGGCAGATGCACAACAAGGCTGCCCCAAACCAGCCCCAGTTTAGATGCACTAAATCCACGATAATCGAAGACAGTTTTATGTCACGCAGCGAATAAGCAAAAATACCGATTCCGCATGCCAGCATCAAAACAAAAATAACCCAATTTTTTCGCGACATTTACCTAGCCCTCCTTTGCCTGCTCCAGATAGAATTGATGCCAGACTTTGGCAAGGTGTGACTTGGAATATTGACGCGATGCGGTATGCGCCGCCATTTTAAGCTCAGCCAAACGAGCCGGTGTCTTCTGCAGCCAATCAAGCTTTTGCTGCATTTCATCAACATCTTTGGCTGGCTCGTAATATCCTTGAATAATTGAATGATAAAGATCCAGATCACGCAGCATGACCGGTGTTCCACAGCTAAAAGCCTCTAAAACCGACATCGGAAACAGCTCGTTATGAGACGGCAGTAAAAACAGATCGGCAATGTTATCCAGCTCAGCAATCTCTTGGCGACTGACGATTCCTGGAAATTTAAGGTTTGCCGGCGGATTGTCAACGATCTTTTTAAGCGCCGCGTAGCCATCCGTAATCCGCCCAAATGAAAAACCGCCCGCCCAGATAAACTGAACGTCAGGATTCTGCTCGGCTAATTGGATAAAATCAAAAACGCCCTTGCGCTCTTGAATCTGACCACTGCCCACCACGACAAACCGTTGCTGAGCGATCCCCCATTTAGTTTTCAGTCTTCTTTTTTCAAGTTCGTCAACGGGATGAAACTTGGCATCATCGACAAAGTTAGGAATATAGGTAATCTTGCTCCGTGGAATCCCATAGGCAACGAGCTTATCGATAAACGATGGGTTGACCACTACCAAATGATCCATGCGTTTATAAAAAGCAATCACATAGCGATAAAAGATCCCGCGAAAAGGCTGCGGAATCTTGAGGCTGCCTTCTAAAGTCTCTGGCAAAAAGTGCACGTAGCCGATTTTACGCCCGCGTTTCTTTGAAAAAGTGGAAAACCAAAATGGCAGGTCAATCGTGTGATAGTGGCTGATATCACTGGTTCGGTACTGATTAACCGCGATATCAAACTCGTCTTTAAAATTTGTTTTCAACAGATGCATCAGCTCCAGATAAGCACTGCCCACCCCTTGACCAGCTACTTTATCCGCTGAAGAATACATAGTTATTTTTAACATGCTCAACCTCGTTTACCAAAAAGATGATGCTGTCGTTTCTTTTCGTCCTGCTCATCTTGCAGGCGCTGCTGACATTCCAGATAAAAGTCCATCACGCGCTGGCCAAAGACTTCTGAGGAAATATCATGAAGCTTTTGCTGACGCTTGGCAATCGTTTCCTGCGTGTCGGGATGATCAAGGTAGTACAAAACGCCCTTGACCAGATCGCCGCGCTTTTGAAAACTCATTCCAATAGCTGGATCATCAATCAGCTCGTCGGTATATTCACTGCGCATCACTACAATCGGCAAGTTGGATGCCAATGCCTCATCATAGGTCAGCCCCTGTGATTCCGAGTCCGATGCTGAGACAAAGACATCGGCCATTTGATAAAAGTGATGAACGTCCTCATTTTTAATCTCGCCGGTAAACTGAACGTAATCGCTAAGACCCATCTTAACAACCTGCCGCTCCAAGGTTTCTCTGGCTGGACCATCACCAACGATCAAAAGCTGCGCGTCAGGACGATGCTGCAAAATATCCGGCAGCGCTTCAATCAGGGCCTGAATGTTTTTTTCATAAGCCAGGCGACTAAGCGACAGCAATACCGGCACATTATCTTCATAACCCAGTTTTTGCCGCAGCTCATGTTTTTGTGCAGGCGTGTCTGGCTTTGAGTACACGCGCAGATTAACCCCGGTTGGAATAATCCTGATCGGTGAAGTCACGTCATATGCCTGCAGCGTATCCAATACTCGTTCACTAGGCGCAATGATCCCCGTCATGTTTTTTAGGTACAGATGCGCTAATCTGGCAACATCATGCGGCTTGATGATATGACCATTGGCAATATAGTGCAGATAGTCCTGATACATTGTATGGTACGTATGCAGGCACGGAATGTTCATCTCCTTGGCCACCATCTTGCCCATTACCCCTAAGGAAAACTCGGTCTGGTTATGAACGATATCCAGCTGCAGCTTACGGGCCAGTCTCAAAGCCCTTACCCAGCCACGCACGGCAATGCGCCGATCAGTAAACGATACAAACGGAACGCTGGGAAAGCGATAGATGCCATTTTCCGGCTCATCATGCTTAGCGGCTGGATCGGTCGTAGTGAAGATGTAAACGTGATGCCCCTGTTCAGTCAATTCATCACGCAAAGTCTTGATCGACGTCGCAACGCCACTGACTTGTGGAAAATAAGTATCTGTAAACAACCCAATATTCACAATGCGATCCCCTTTAATTTTCAATCGCCAACAACGGCGAACGGTTAATTACGATTCAGATTCAGCAATTTTCATTTTAACCGATTCATCATCAGATAACTGATTTTAACCCTACAAAAAAGTCGCTTCAAGCCATTTGAAGCGACCTTGATTAAATTTTAGAAATTGAAGTTTTTTAAGACCGGAACGCGACCAATGATCATCTGGCGCACTTCTTTGGCATTACGAGCATTCATAGCCTGGTGAACCAATGGCTGCAGCTGCCGCACGTGCAGTTCGCCAATCAGCGAGCGAATCGGCAAAATACTGGTACTGTTCATCGAAAACTCATCGATACCCATTCCTAAAAGAAGCGGCGTGGCCAGCGAGTTATTGGCCATCTCACCACAGATGCCGACCCATTTGCCTTCTGCATGCGCCGCGTCAACCGTATGCTTAATGGCTCTTAAGACGGCTGGGTGCAGCGTTTGGTAAAGATGCGCGACTTGGCTGTTGCCGCGATCGGCCGCGAACATATACTGCGTCAGATCATTGGAGCCAATACTGAAAAAGTCGGCATACTGTGCCAGTTGATCAGCCATTTCCACGGCGGCTGGGACTTCAACCATCATGCCGACCTCAATCTGATTCGCGCAGCCGATTCCTTTCGCCTGCAGCTTTTGACGTTCTTCTTCTAATACCTTGCGTGCCGCCAAAAACTCATCCAGCGTGCTGACCATCGGAAACATGACTGCTAAGCGGCCATAAACCGATGCTCTAAGCAGGGCTCGCATCTGCGGTCGCATAATTTCTGGGTGCGCCAGTGAAAAACGCAATGAGCGCATCCCCAAAAATGGATTGTCTTCTGTCGGCGTCTGGATGGCTGCGATTGGTTTGTCGCCGCCAATATCCAGCGTGCGGATAATCACGCGTTCTGGCGTCATATCGGCGACGATTTTTTTATAGGCCAAAAACTGCTCTTCTTCGCTTGGCAGCGTATCGCGTCCCATAAACAAAGCCTCGCTGCGCATCAGGCCAATTCCTTCCGCGCCACTGTTTTTGGCACTTTCTATCTCATCGGGCATAAACAGATTGGCACCGATCTCGAAATGACGACCATCGGCACTGACGGTTCGCTGATGCTTCAAAACACCGAGCGACTCCATTTCCCGCGCATAGTCGCCAGCTTTTTTCTCGTATTCATCGATCTCAGCCGGCGTTGGACTCAGCAAAACGCGGCCATGAATACCGTCAACGATCAGCGAGGTGCCATCCAGAATCTCACGGGTCGCCGTTTTGGTACCAACCACGCCTGGAATCGCCTTTTCCTTGGTCATAATGGAAAAATGCGAGGTACTGCCGCCCAGATCAGAGACGATGCCCACGACATAGCGGCGATCAAAACGAGCAATATCAGTTGGCGTCAAGCTATGAGCAACGATAATGGCCTGATGTTTGAGCCGACTTGGATCTGGCAGCTCAATCCCCAAGATATGACTCATTAAACGCTTAAAAAGGTCCTGCATGGCGATTCTTCTTTGGTGCAGGCCCTGTTCAGAAGAGGCATTTTCGGCCAGCCAACAATCAGTTTCTTTTTTGACCGCATAGCCTGCCGTATATTTATTGGCAACGATCTGGTGCTCAATGGTCTGCTGAAAATCATCAGCCAGCACCAGCTGCAGCTGCATATCGACGACCACCGCCGCCTGTTTGTTGAGTTGAGCATGGGCTCGCTGACAAATCTCCCGCAGCTCATTGGCCGTAATAGCAAAAGAATCATGAAGCCGGGCGACTTCATGATTCACATTATCGGTATGTTGCTGCTTAACGGATAGGTCAGGAACTCCCAGCAAATAGGCCGGCGCGATGGCAATCCCACCGCCAGCCGCGATGCCATTGAGCTGTCTTGACATATTAGTCCGCCAAGCCTTCTTTCTTCATCGTTTCAGCGATGGCTTCGATAGCTTCCTTTTCGTCATCGCCTTCTGCAGTAATCGTAACGTTAGCGTTTTGACCAACACCCAGGCTCATAACACCCATGATGGACTTCAAGTTAACGCTCTTGCCGTTGTATGACAGAGATACGTCAGAAGTGTACTTGGATGCAGTTTGTACCAGAATCGTAGCTGGACGAGCGTGGATACCAGTTTCAGCAGTAATCGTAAAATCGCGTTTTTCCATTGTAATCATTCTCCTTAAGGCTTTGTTGGGCATTGGCAATTGGCAACCAACGCTTTCAATATCACCATTGTAGCAATTGTAAGCGGTAAATACAAGACGATTTCTTGGCAAATGACGCCAAAATGCGGATTTAATCTCGTTTTATCAAATGATAGTGCAATTCTCCGCCCCGTTCGGCTTTCCCTTCAATCTGGGTTCGATACTCATAATCATGATAAATCGGTTGGAAGTCCATAAATTCTGCGGGCGTCACGACAAATTCCTCAATCTTACCGGCGCGCAGATCTTCAAGTAGTTGACGGTAATCTTTGGCAGCCACGAATTTCCCACCTCTTTTCTTGATTGCTCTTCACCTATTTATATTATAACGGATTTTTTTAAATGGCGGGGTTTTTAGCATTCTAATTCAACCAGTGCTAAAATCAAAGGTAGAAAGTTTATCTGCTTTTTGACCTTTGTTGATAAAGCGCATTGTATCAAGCATTGATTAATTTGACTTTTATCGAATAAACTGCTTGATATATTACTAAAAGTAAGTATAATTGCATTATGGTCAAAAAAGGTCAAATATATTTTTGACTTCTGAGGGGGTAAAAATAAATGCTTTGTCAAGTATGCCATCAAAATCCCGCAACGATTCACCTACAAATGAATTTTAACGGTCAACGCATGCAGATTGACCTGTGCCAAAACTGCTACCAAAACATGCAGCAGGCACAAATGAACCTGATGAATGGGGGTAATGGAATGAACAACAACTTTGGCTTCGGCAGTCTCGAAGATTTTATGAATGCCATGAACAACATGCAGGGCCAAGACGCCAACAACCAAGGCAGCGCCAACTTTAATGCTCAATCCAGCAGCAATGGCGGCGGCAAGCGTAACAAAGGTCTGTTGGGGCAATACGGCGTCAACATGACCGACCTGGCCCGCCAAGGCAAGATCGATCCCGTAATCGGTCGTGACGATGAGATCGCGCGTGTAATCGAGATTCTTAATCGGCGGACTAAGAACAACCCAGTTTTGATCGGTGAAGCCGGGGTTGGTAAAACTGCAGTCGTTGAAGGTCTTGCCCAGGCAATCGTTTCTGGTCAGGTTCCGGAAAAGATCGCTTCTAAAGAAATCATCCGCTTAGACGTTGTTTCCCTGGTTCAAGGAACTGGCATTCGTGGTCAGTTCGAACAGCGGATGCAGCAGTTAATGAAGGAAGTTCAGAAGAATAAGAACATCATCCTGTTTATTGATGAGATTCACGAAATCATGGGTGCCGGCAATGCTGAAGGCGGCATGGACGCAGGCAACATCTTAAAGCCGGCCCTGGCCCGTGGCGATCTGCAGCTGATTGGCGCCACGACCATGAACGAATACCGCAAGATTGAAAAGGACGCGGCGTTGGCTCGGCGGTTCCAGCCAGTTGAGGTCAATGAGCCATCCGTTGAAGAAACGATCAAAATTTTAAACGGTATCAAGGGCCGCTATGAAGACTTCCACCACGTCAAGTACACCGATGATGCCATCCAAGCCGCGGCTAAGTTGTCCGATCGCTATATTCAAGATCGGTTCCTACCCGACAAGGCGATTGACCTGCTGGACGAAGCCGGATCCCGCAAGAACCTGACCTTGAAGACCGCCGACCCGGCAACGATCGAAAATCAGATTCACACGGCCGAGGCTCACAAGCAGCAAGCCGTTGAAAGCCAAGATTATGAAAAGGCCGCCTACTACCGCGATCAAGTTTCCAAACTGACCAAGGCTAAGCAGGATGCCGAAGAAAATCATACTGACCAAGCCGCAACGGTAACCGTTCAAGACATGGAAAAGATCGTCGAAGAAAAGACGCACATCCCGGTTGGCGACTTGCAAAAACAAGAAGAAAACAAGCTGCGTGATCTCGACAAGCAGCTCGAAAAGCACGTGATTGGTCAAAACGAGGCCGTTGACAAGGTTGCTCGGGCAATTCGGCGTAATCGGATCGGGCTTAACAAGTCTGGCCGCCCAATCGGCAGTTTCCTGTTCGTGGGGCCGACAGGGGTTGGTAAGACGGAAATGGCTAAGCAGCTGGCTAAACTGCTGTTTGGTTCCAAAGATGCCATGATTCGATTCGATATGTCCGAATACATGGATAAGACCTCGACTTCCAAATTGATCGGGGCCGCCCCAGGCTATGTCGGCTACGAGGAAGCTGGTCAACTGACGGAACAGGTTCGGCGCCACCCTTACAGCCTGATTCTGCTGGATGAGGTTGAAAAAGCGCACCCTGACGTAATGCACATGTTCCTGCAGATTCTAGACGATGGCCGCTTGACTGACTCGCAGGGACGCACGGTTTCATTTAAGGACACCATCATCATCATGACTTCCAATGCCGGTACTGGCGACTCCGAGGCTTCAATCGGTTTTGGCCCAGAAGCAAGCGGCTCAACGCACTCGATTATCGACAAGCTGACCGACTACTTCAAGCCTGAATTCTTGAACCGTTTCGATGCCATCGTTCAGTTCAACCCATTGACCAAGCCTGATTTGATGAAGATCGTTTCACTGATGCTCGATGACGTCAATGCCATGCTGGCTGACAAGAACCTGCACATCGAAGTTCCAACCGACGTTAAAGAAAAACTGGTTGATCTGGGCTACGATCCTAAGATGGGGGCACGTCCATTACGCCGGGTCATTGAAGAACAGATTGAAGACCGCATCGCTGATTACGTTTTGGATCACGATCAAGTCAACAAGCTGGCTGCCAAGCTCGATGGCGACGGCAAGATCGAAGTCGTGGCCGCTGATACGCCAGTTCCAACCAACACGCAGACTCCCAGCGTAACCGATGCAGCCAAAGACGATTCCGACGCTGAGTAACTCAAAAAAGTCTGTTTAGTCTGAATATAAAAGGCGCGCTGTCAAGCTTATGAGCCTGGCAGTCGCGCCTTTTTGTCTATTTTTGATCATTGAAATGCGTATAGCGCAGCAGTGGAATAGCGATTGCCGGCACCAGAATCATTGACAAAACCATTTCTGCCAGGCCATTCGTTGCCAAAACCGTCCCCAAGACCGTCCCTAAATGAGCAACATCGGTATGGTAGCCCTTAGCAACTGCTGGCGTATGCGCGAACAGATAGATACCGCCCAAAACCAGCAGCGTATTGGTCATGGCACCGGCCGCCCCCACGATCGTCAATGCCCAGCGCTGTTTCATCACCTTGCGCAGCCACAAGAACAGATAGCCAGCCACCAAACCGACCAGCAGCCGTGGAACGATCGCGATCAGCGGATTGGTAAAGATCAGCGGCGCCAGTGGACTGCTGGGATAAAAGAAGGCCCTAAGCCAGGTAATCACGCCCCAGGTACCGCCCAAAAGCATTCCCGTGTTTGGCCCCATGACTACCGCGCCAATCATTACCGTAATCTGCAGCGTCGTCAGCGACAATGGACCAATTGGGATGTTCCCTAACGCTGGAATAAAATCCTGCAGTATCAAAATCGCCAACAGCAGTGTCTGAGCCGTTAAGCGTTTTGTTCTCACCGAAGCACTTGTCATTGATATCCCCTTTCTCGCACTATGCCTAAATATCCAGTCAATTATAACATGCTTTGAATTTTAGACGCAAATTAGTAATTTTGCTCGATAATTCAAGACCTTTTAGCGTTCGAAAGCGTTATAATGTGATTAACAAGCGTTTAGAGTTATGGAGCGATTTTTATGGCTGATTCATTTAAAACCGGAAACCCAATCTGGGTCTACTATACCGATATCGATACTGGTGCCAATCTGCGCGTTCCGCAGCTGCTGCGGGGCTTTGTTGGTACGCCTTTTCATATTGTCGAGTTAAAGTTTCCCAACTACCGATTCATTAAAGCCGATGGTCAATTGAACGGCAGCTTTGATATGCAGCCACACAGCGTTCACCTGTACTATCGTCGCAATTCATGGGGCGAGGTTCAAACCGTGGCTATGTATCTAAAATTATCAACGCCAACGCAGCTGTTTGACGACGTTGATGGCATGCCGGTCGATACGCCGCTGCCCGGCGGAATTTTCGTCAAGACGTTCCAGCGCATTGCCACCCAAAAAGGCGAGTTCTGGTACGAGGTGAATGCGGATCGCTGGCTGAAATACGACAGCAATACCATGAAGGACTTCAAGGAGCTGCCTAACGACGACTCCCTGGCACCAAAACCTGGCACTCAGCTGGCAATCTTACCGCTGAATCATCTCAAAGCCGTCGTTGACTATGTACAGGGAAAGAAACTGGACGTCTACGATCAGCCGTATGGGCAAACCATCGGCAAGGTGATTGACGGCGAGCGGTTAGACATTATCGGCAAGCTCAATGACAATAATGGCGTCGTTTGGTATCAAGCAAAAGATCTTGGCTTTATCAACGGCTCTTACGTCAATCTGATCCAATAGGTTTTGTTATAATTAAAACAGCACTAAACGAAAGGAAGCATTGATTATGAAAGTTGCTATTGTCGGCGTTGGCAGCATGGGCGGCGCCATTATGCAGGGATTGAACAACCTGACCAAGTACGATCTGATCGCTTTGAGCCCCAAAAATCCACGCGTTGAAAAGCTGGCCCATGAATATAAGTTTAAGCTGGTTTTTGATCCGCAAAGCTTGGTTGAGCTGCAGCCCGATGTCGTTATCTTAACGACCCCGGCTCCTGTGACCGTAACCGTGGCTGAACAGCTGCAGGCCCTGGATCCTCATACGATTGTTATCTCTGCAGCCGCTGGCGTTAAGCGCATCGATCTGCAAAAAGCTCTGATCAATAATCCAGTCGCAACAATGATTCCCAATACACCGGTTTCTGTAAATGCCGGTACGATTGGCCTGTCATTGAATCCAACGTTTGACAAGACCATCAAAGATACCATCGTTCAACTGCTGAATGACCTTGGCGACGTGGTTCTGGTGCCTGAAGAACAGTTGGATATCGTGGGCGTGATTGGCGGCTGTGGTCCAGCATTCGTCGATGTCTTTATGGATGCCATGAGCGATGCAGCCGTAAAGCACGGATTGAATCGCCAGACTGCCTACCGTTTGATCGCCAGCATGGTTAAGGGTTCAGGCGCCCTCGCTTATGAAACGCGACAATCACCAGCCGCTCTGCGTGATCAAGTCGCCTCTCCTGCCGGCACGACGATTCGGGGACTGGCTGCCCTGGAAAAGCACGGCTTTCGTTATGGTGTAATCGATGCTGTTGATCATGCCAGTGACGAAGACTAAATCAATAAATTAACTAAAAACCTCTCAGAGCCTGAGTGCTTTGAGAGGTTTTTTAAGTCTTGACGGCGGTTGATTGATCTTATCGATTTAGTTTGAGCATCGTGCTGTCGCCATTTCTATCAAGGTACAATAGCGGATCGCCAGAATGGCAGACGGCTTTAAAACAGAATTCCACTAGACTGCAGCTGCTGGGCAAGCTCGCCATCAAAATCAATCTTGCCTAATACCATTTCAATATATTCCATTAAAAAGCGCATATTTTGCTCATTAAAATCAATTACGACACGGCTGGCCGAGTGGGCTTCCAGGTAGTAAATAAATTCACCATACTTATCGCCTTCCTCGCTTTCCAGAAAAACGCCATATTGACCATTGACCGAATCGCCATACTGCCAGTGATAGTTGGTTTGGGCAAGACATTTTTTCAATGCGCATGCCAAGTAGATCATTTCTTCTTTAGGCACTTCCCGATTTTTTGGTTGATATTAATGCCTGCACCTTTGATTTTGAGTTGGATTAATTCGGTTGCATCGCAGTCTTTCATATTTATATCAAATACAATACTACCAGCATTTAATTTAAGCCATGGCATAATTGATCAACTCCTTTTTAACTTCTTAAGCTTATCTTAACATTGACGGCTGACCATAAAGACCGGCTGCCAAAAAACTTTGAAAAGATTGCTGATTTAAGTCATTAACATTACCTAGAGCATTTACTGGCTATCTTGGAAAGGCTCCTTAAACACCTTATTACATTGAATTGGCAAAGCAGACAACCGCATTTTTCTATTTCGTCAGCCAAAAACGTTCCATTTTGGTAAAGACGCTGCTCAGCAACAGCATAATTGTTGACTGTCGAAAAACTTTTTAGTAATCTTGTATTTGTATTAGATACAAGTACAAAAGGAGGAAACCATGGATACCAAATTTTCCGTTGCCTTACATATTCTGGTGATGATTGCCGAATCTGACCGTACGCTTTCTTCCAAGGATCTGGCCATCAGTGTCGGCACCAACGCCAGCTATATTCGTAAGATCATCAGTCTCTTAAAAAATGACAACTTGATTGAAACTCATCAAGGCAAACCAGGCTATTTTCTCGTCAAGCCCGCAGACCAGCTTTCACTGCTTGACGTCTATCTAGCCGTTCAAGAAATCTCACAGGTTCACCTTTTCAATATTCACCAAAATCCTAACGCTGCCTGTCCAGTTGGCCGGTACATTCAAGGCGCGTTAAGTCCAGCTTTTCAAAATATCGAGGCCGACTTGGCTAATGAATTATCCCAACAATCGCTCAGCAACATTATCGACAATCTTAAACAACAAGCAAGCGAGGAAAAAAATGAAAGCAGCCGTTCTTAATCAATACAACAAAAAAGACGTCAACTTGTCATTTAGCAATCTGCCAACGCCCAGCATCTCAGCTGATCAAGTGTTGGTAAAGTCTTTAGCTGCCGGGGTCAATCCCGTTGACAACATGATTACCAAAGGCGAAGTCAAACTGATCATCCCTTACCATCTGCCAATCGTGGCTGGTAATGAGCTCGTTGGTGAGATCATCGATTTGGGCGCCAACGTTAAAGGATTCCAAAAAGGCGACCGCGTCTTTGCCCGGCTACCGCTTGATCACCCTGGCGCCTTTGCGGAATTTGCGGCCATCGACAGTCAAGCAATTGCCAAGGTCCCAGCCTACCTTTCCAATGAGGAGGCTGCCGCGATTCCGCTGACAGCTCTAACCGCCATGCAGGCTTTTGAGCTTTTGAACGTGCAGCCTGGCAAGCGAATTTTTATTTCAGGGGGAACTGGTGGTTTTGGCGGAATGGCCATTCCATTGGCGAAAGCGATGGGACTGCATGTCATCACCAATGGCAACGGTCGCAATGCTGAACGGGTCTTAAAGCTGGGCGCGGATGAGTTTATCGATTATCGACAGACTGATTATGTCAAAGTGTTAAAAGACGTTGATTATGTTATTGACACGCTGGGTGGTCAGGAAACGGCAAAACAATTCCAGATCCTTAAGCGAGGAGGCAGTCTGGTTTCATTAAAAGGCATGCCAAATGGCGACTTCGCCAAGCGGATGCAGCTTCCCTTCTTTAAAAAGATTTTGTTTAGTATGGCCGGCAGTCGGTTGGATAAAATGGCCGCCAAGCGTCAGCAGAAATATTTCTTCATCTTTGTCCACGCGGATGGCAAACAATTGCAACAGGCTGCCGATATTTTTGAAAAGCAGTCGCTGCATCCAGTCGTTGAGCAGGTCTATCCATTCAGCGAACTCAACACGGCCCTGCAAAAAGTCGCCCAAGGCCATGCCAAGGGTAAGACCGTCATTACTTTTTAGGAGCAAGCAAAAAGATGACTTCATACTTAACTACTCATAACCAATATCTCAATCAGATTGCCTATCGCGAATTAGGAACGGAAAATGCTGGTCTGCCACTGGTAATGCTGACTCATCTTTCGGCAACGCTTGATGAATGGGATCCGCTTTTTATCGATCAGTTAGCGGCTAAAAATCACCTGGTGGTCATTGATCTGCCCGGTGTCGGCGCCAGCAGCGGACAGGTCCCATTAACCATTGAGGCAATGGCTGATCAAGCAGTTAAATTCATCGAGCTGCGCGGCTTTAAAAAAATCAATTTACTGGGACTGTCAATGGGCGGGATGATTGCGCAAGCTGTAGCTGAACAAGCGCCTCAGCTGGTAGAACGTTTGATTTTGGTAGGTACAGGACCGCGTGGCGGCAGGGGAATTGATCGTGTCTCGTTGGTAACATTTACTGCCATGCTTAAAGCATTCTTCAAGCGTACTGACCCCAAACGCTACATTTTTTATCCCCATGACCAGCGTGGCGCTAAAGAAGCTGAACGAGTCCTCAGCCGTTTGAGGCAAAGAACGCCTGATTTTGCTGATCAAAAAATTACCATTGCTTCTTTTCGGCGTCAGCTACGCGCCATCAAAAAGTGGGGAACCGCTCCAGCAGATAACTTGAGTCGCATCACCATGCCTACCCTAATTATTAATAGTGACAATGATACGATGGTCCCCACCAGCAACAGCTACCAAATGCACGAACTGATTAAGAACAGTGAACTTTTGATTTTCCCGAATGCCGGCCATGGCTCAATTTTTCAGTATGCCATCCCCGCCGCCGAAAAGATTTCTAGTTTTTTTAAATGACAATTTAGCCCCACAGTTAAACCAGCTTGATCAAATCGATGTCGCCTTGACTACTTATGGAGGCTGCCCACGCAAAATGTGCTTGACGGCGTGCTTAATTTGCGCAGCAAGCCAAACGCTTTGCTTGAATGGGTCGAGATTGGCAGTATGGCTGGCAGCAAGATCGAACTGTCCGCTGCGGTCTTACGCTCAAACAATATCCGCTTTCTTGGCAGCGGAATTGGCAGCATCGCCACTGCCGTCTTTGCCAAAGAACTATTTTCCCTGGCTCAGCTTGTAGCAGCAGGCAAGTTCAACGTCACGCCGCTGCAATATCAGTTGGAAGAATTTAGTCAAGAAAACTGGTAAAATACCAAACAACGGATCGTATATATTCCTAATCAGTTTAATTAACACCTTTTTTCATCGATAAAAAACTGTTCCTTTTACCAAGACCTTACCCAAAAACGCCGCACTGACGCAAAGTCAGTGTGGCGTTTTTGATTGATAACTGTAATTTTAGCGGGTAGCTGCCGGCTGTCTACGTCTAATTTGACTCATGGATCTGAGGATGATTAACCACTCGCTTAGGTTTTCGACCTTGCGCAATCAGCCGCAGATCCTCGTCAATCATGGCATAGCCGCGATAAAAGCTGGCCGCGGTAATCCCGCCAATATGCGGACTGAGTAACAACCGCCGCGTGATTCCAGATGATTGGTTCAACAACGGATGATTTTTTAAAACTGGCTCATGATCCAGCGTGTCAAGGCCAGCCATCGCCAAACGTCCTGATTTAAGTGCTTCAATCAACGCTGCATCATCAACCAGTTCGCCACGGGCCGTATTAACCAGGTAGCTGCCTGGCTGCATTTTGGCAAAAAAGTCCTGATCAGCCATATGCATAGTAGCATCGGTAACTGGCAGATGCAGACTGACAATCCGACTGCTTGCCAATAAGTCATCCAATTCACGATACTGCACGCCAAACTGTTGCTCTTGTTCTGGATCAAGTCGGTGACGCTTGTAGTAATAGATTTCTTTGACGCCATAAGCTTTTAACAAACGAGCCGTTTTTTGAGCAATGTCACCAAAGCCAATTAGTCCCACGCTGCAGTCAGCCAGCTCATACAGATTGCCGTTTTGCATGTAGCCTTCTTTAGTTTCAATCTGATGTCCATTGCGTACGGCCGCATCGTTGACAACCACATTGCGCAGCATTCCCACCATCAGCAAAACCGCCTGCTCGGCAACCGCCATGGCATTCATTCCCTTAGCGTTGCAAACATAAACACCGTATTCATCAGCAGCCTTTAGATCGATTGCGTTATAGGCCACGCCTTCTGAATGAATTACTTTTAGATTAGGCATCTGCTTGATCAACTCGCCAGGGACGCTGGAAATAGCATCAACGACGATAAAATCAGCATCGCCTGCTTGGTCTAAATACTCTTTGACTGGCAGTCCTGGTTTTAGATCGGTTAGTTCCAGCGAGCGCAAAAAGCCGTCAGCAGCCGCAAATCGCTGCAAGTTGCCCTGCTTGCCAATATGCAGTACTTTCATTGGATCACCCCATTCGTTTTTTTCACTATACTACCAATACATGATTTTTATAATCTTAATCTACGTATAAGTACTGATTTTGAAGATCGACTATATTATCTGCCGTATCAAATTCGATAACCAATTCCTGCTTTATTTAGGTACTTTTTATCGCTATGCAGCATCAACCCCAAAAAGCCAGCTAAACGGCTGACGGCTAAAACTCTAATCATCATTTTCTTTTTTATGAATTTCGTTTTTATCTAAGCGATTGGCAGTCATTGGATATTTGACATCCAGCTTGGGATTGACTTTTTTGAGCACGATATATTTTTGAAGAGGCCCCATAATCATCCAGCCACCAACCCAGAGTACGCCCATAACCGATCGTGCAACGCCGCCTGGCACCAAGCCAAATAATGCACCCCAGAGCAGCATCAAAATAATGTAGCAGGTGCCATAAAGCTGTTTGAAGTTCTTGTATTCATTATGCCGCATGCCTAATTGGTACTGCAGTTTCTGGTCAGCCGATGCAATTTTTTCTTCATAATCACTGCTTTTTTCCACATCATACAAGTCCTTGATGCCAACGCCTAATGCGCCAGCAATCAGATTCAACGTTTCAACACTGGCTTCCTCACCGGCTTCTAAGCGCTGAATCGTTCTTACTGAAACCTGAGCTTTTTCAGCCAACATTTCCTGGGAAAGGTTTTGAGACTGACGTAGCTTTTTGATTTGGTTTTCACGCATTTTGATCTCCCCTTTAATTTTTCTCAATCATACCAAATCCGATAATCTTTGACCACGACAGTTCCCCGTCAGCTTTCCACCAGTCAGCAAATGCCAGAACAGCGGGGATTTAAAACGATCTCCAAATCGATTACGACAGTCAACCCAAATCCTAAGATGGTCGATCAGCTACCCGTCAAACTACCGTCGGGTCCAGACCACGATCACTTCGAGCGTTTGCTGGTGGATTTATTTGGCCTTACAGATTGGGTAAAAAGCACCTATCTTGCCCCAATTATTTAAAAAGAGGTGCCCACTTAGACCCCCTCTTTTTAACTCTCTTCAATTGATTAAAACTGGTTGCGTTACCCTATTACTTTTTCTCATCCAGCAAAACCACGCCTTCTGCTGGGTTATGGTCAATGGCGCCAACGATTTTATGTGGCGTGTATGGTTCTTCAAGATAGGCAATGTCTGCTGGCGTTAGTTTAACGTCTAATGCTTTGACCGCATCATCTAAATGACTGGTCTTGGTACCACCAACGATTGGCGAAGCTACTCCCTTTGCCCAGTGCCAAGCCAGAGCAATCTGAGCCATCTTAACGCCATAGCGTTTAGCTAGTTCTTCTACGCGCTGAATAATCAAAAGATCTTGCTGCTCATAATCATCATACTTGCCAGCCAGCACACGATCAGTCTTGCTGCGCAGTGAATCAGTATGCCAACCTGGATGGGTCAAATGACCACCTGCCAAAGGACTATATGGCATCAGTGAAACACCCATTTGCTTACAGATCGGAATCAGTTCGCGCTCGTCTTCACGATAAAGCAGGTTATAGTGATTCTCCATGGATTGGAACTGAGCCCAGCCATGATCTCTGGCGGCCAGCTGCATATTGTAGAACTGGTAGCCATACATTGCCGAGGCCCCGATTGCCCGAACTTTACCGGCTTTTATCAGGCCATTTAAAGCTTCCATGGTTTCTTCAATTGGCGTTTCATAATCAAAGCGGTGAATGATGTACAAATCCAGATAGTCAGTCCCCAGTCGCTTCAAGGTGCCATCGATCTCTCGATGAATAGCTGCAGCAGAAAGTCGTCCTGAGTTGAAATAGACTTTCGAGGCAATTACGACCTGATCGCGCGCAATATTCTTCTTAATGGCTTGGCCAAGGTATTGCTCACTGGTCCCCTTTGAATAACCATTGGCCGTATCAAAGAAATTGATTCCTAAATCTAAAGCATGCTTAACGACTTTTTCTGATTCGGCAGCATCCAGCGTCCAGTCATGCATGGTTCCTGGCTTACCAAAGCTCATGCAGCCAACACAAATCTTTGAGATATCAATATCGGTATTACCCAGCTTCGTATATTCCATTTTTTAACCAGCTTTCTTTAATCCACCCGTGGCATTCAATCAGCGTTTATTCAAAGTCGCCAAGTACCGGAATCGTTTCATCATTTAAATATTTGCGATAGCTTGGCCCCACGTTCTTAAGTTCGGCATTGCTGATTGAAGATGCCCCCATTACGACAAATGGCTTCATGTACTTCATCCCGATCAAACGGCTGGTTGCCTGCAGTGGCCGTAATAATTCATCAACCGTATATTTGACAAAACCATCACGGCCATAATTATCAGCGCCAACCGTTACCGCAATCAGCAACTGCTTGTCTTGCAAGGCATTTCCTTGACTCCCATAAGCCCAGCCATAGGTAAAAACTTGATCTTCCCAGTGCTTTAACAGAGCCGGCGTTGAATACCACTGCAGCGGAAACTGCAAAACAATGCGATCGGCATTAGCCATCACCTGCTGTTCTTTATTGATGTCGATATTAAAGTCTGGATAAAGTTCGGCCAGATTGCGGACCTCGATCTCATCTTTAACGGCATCCACCATTGCCCTGTTAACCTGTGAATATTGATAGTTTGGATGGAAAAGATTAATGACTGTTTTCATAACAGTACCTCCGTTAGTCGTCTAAAATTCGATACTTATCAAAATAAGATTTTTCTTTTTTGATCTCACCAGTTTCATATAACGAGATCTTATGCTCAAGTCGCTGAATCGAGCGGTCCAGATTATGCCGCTTTTCTTCCAAGACTGCCAACTGGTTCTTTAATAGATTCTCACGAGCCTGCAGTGTCGAATCGCCTTGCTTAAGTAGTTCGGCATACTCAACCAAAACATCAACCGGTACTCCGGAATGACGCAGACACACGATCATCTCAATCCATTGCTGCAGCTGATCATCATAATAGCGATTACCATTTGAATGCCTAGGAACATCTGGAAGCAGGCCAATCTGTTCATAATAGCGGAGCGTGGCTGGTTTAAGATAATACTTTTGGCTGGTTTGCGTAATCGTCAGTTCTGTCATGGCTGGACCTCGTTTCAAATTTTATGCTACTACTTCAAGTTAACTTTAAGTCAATTATATTCCTATAGCTGCCAAAATAAAAAGAGATGCCACTGCTGACACCTCTTGATAATCAATTTTACAGTCTTGCTTCTTGGCGATACGACAGCTCTAACAGTGCAAAGCTTAATCCAGCAAATACTAGTAGATACAGCGGCATGATCCAGATACCGAGTTTTTGTTGCAAAATTCCAAAAACAGTCGGCATAAACGTTGATCCCGTATAGGCAAAAGCCATCTGCAAGCCAATTACGGACGCACTGTAGCGCTTGCCAAAATTAATTGGTGCCATGTGTTGAATTGACGGATAGATTGGTCCCATCCCAATACCAATGATCAAAAAGCCGATTGCCGCCACTAGATAGCCTTTGATCGGCAGCGCCGTCAGCAAAATCCCAATCAGCTCCACCATCGTTCCACTTCGAATCATACGCCGATCACCCAATCGATTTGCAATAAAACCGGCAATCAGTCGTCCAATCATCAAGCCGCCAAAGATCAGCGAACCAAACGAGGCCACGAGCTCGCTGCTTATTCCAGTTCTGGTACCTGCAAAATAGCTTGGCACCCATAAAAAACACGTTGCCTCACCGGCACAGTACGCAAAAAATGCCAGCAGCGTTGCCATTACGCCTGGCTGTTTGATTGTTTCTTTGATCCCGGCACTGTCAATTTTAGATTCATCTGCTTTAGAATCATTTTGCTGCCAAAGCGACCAAGAACTGATTACAACCAGCAAAATCCCGATCTGTAAAAAGGCCGTCCAACGATAGCCCTCATTCCAGTGCGCAACCTTAATCGCCAATGCCATCAGATATGGACTGATCATTGCCCCAACACCATAAAAGCAGTGCAAAAAATTCATCACCGCGCCTGAATAGTTGTTGGCAACGTAATGATTCATAGCCGCATCAATGGCTCCCGCGCCCAGTCCATATGGAATTGCGCAGACCAAAAGCATCCAGTACTGCGTGCAAAACGAAAAGCCAAGCAGGCCAAAAATCGTCAGCATAATTGAAACCGTCACGATCCATTTAACGTGCAGCCTTTGGATCAGTTTGGGACTCAACAGAGCTGAGATGATCGTCATGGCACTGATCATCATAAATACATAACCAGCGTAAGAAGATGGCACGCCAAACTCAACTTGCATCTTTGGCCAACCCGACCCCAACAATGAGTCCGGCAGTCCCAGACTGACAAAAATCAAGTAGATGACCGCTAATAGTAAAGACATAGACTTACCTCATCGATATTTTTTACTATTTTATCATCTCAACTTGCTGATCACTTGTCATCATTGTCTTTTTCCATGTACAAAATTGGGTAAGGATTACCTTGATCATCAACTGCGGCCCGCTCCACAACTTTAAAGCCCATATGCTCATAATTTTGTTCGTTAACGGTCAACGCCTGATCTGATAATGTTTTAGGCCATCATTGATCAACACCTTGCCAATTCCATAACCACGCTGACTGGCATCAACAAAAAGCATCTCCAGCATTTGACCATCGACACCCATAAAGCCAACCGGCATCTCATCAACATAGGCAACAATTAGATGCTCTACGTTATGCAATGCTTGTGGAACGTATTGCTTAATATTTTTTATTTCTGCATCACGCAAAAAATCATGCGTTGCATAAACTGAATTTTCCCAAACCTGAAGCAGCTGTGCTTCCAGTTGAGCTGAAACAGCAGTTGTTTCTTGAATCTGCGGTTCATTAAAATACCAGAGTAGGCTTAATTTAAAAAACAAAGATTCTTCTTCGTAAACTTCAATCGCTGAATCTATCCATGTGGAATCAATGAATTTATGCCCCAATAGGACGCCGTTGACCTGATTCTCCGTAAATACCCTGACTTTGCGCGGATTTACGAAACCTATCAAGAGCTTCAGTCAGCACTAAAACAGCGTGACGTTGACGAGTTTAACAGCGCCATTTTGCCTATGAAAACACCAAAGCCGTATGGATCAAACCATTCGTACGCTTCGTCATTCTGCCCATTATATCGCCAACAGTGCCAAATACGAATACTCCAACGGACCGCTGGAAGGCATCAATCGAAAGATCAAAAACTTAAAACGCAGCTGTTGTGGCTTCCGCAATTTTGAAAATCTATTGCATCGCATTGACTGTATCCGTGCTTTAAAAAAATTCCCCACTTCATTTTTGAAGCAGGGAATTGATCTTCACCAATACGATTTGACAAAGACCCAAAAAACGCCGCACTGACGCAAAGTCAGTGTGGCGTTTTAGATTGATAACTGTAATTATGGCAGGTAGCTACCGGCTGTCTACATCTAATTTGACTCATGGATCTGAGGATGATTAACCACTCGCTTAGGTTTTCGACCTTGCGCAATCAGCCACAGATCCTCGTCAATCATGGCATAGCCGCGAACCGCTGCAAGTTGCCCTGCTTGCCAATATGCTGTACTTTCATATTTCTGGTTTTAGAATGATTAAACATTTAATTCTGCCGTGGAATAAAGGACCGCTTGACCGGCTAGCTTAGTAGTTTTACCAGAATATTCACAATAAAGGACCCCACCACGTTCAGAGGCTTGGTAGGCGATTAATTTAGTTTTATTCAGTTTATGTGACCAATATGGAATAATGTGACAGTGTCCGCTACCACAAACTGGATCTTCTGGTACGTCTAACTTGGGCGCAAATGAACGGGAAACACAATCATAATCTTTACCCAAAGCGGTAGCATGTTGAAGTAAGCCATCAAGGTGAGATAATTTTTCTTGATCCGGCTCCATGTCACGAACCGTTTTCTCATCATCAAATACACATAATAGATCTCGTCCCATATATGCTTCCTTCGGTTGTGCACCAAATGCAGCTGTCATTTCACTAGTGACGGGAACTTGCTTTAGCTCGTATGACGGAAAACTCATTTCATACCGGTCGCCCTTTTTCGTAACTGTCAAATTGCCACTTTTAGTTGTAGTAAAAGTAATCGTGGCAGTGTCATGAGGAGCATCCGTTTGAAATATGATAAAAGCTGTCGCTAATGTAGCATGACCACAGAGATCAATCTCACCACCAGGAGTAAACCACCGTAATAGGTAATGCGATGAATCTTTCTTAATTGTAAAAGCAGTTTCAGAGAATCGGTTTTCCTTGGCAATGTTCTTCATCAGCTGCTCACTAGGCCATTGATCCACAAAACAAATAGCCGCTGGATTACCTTGGAATAGTTTATTGGTAAATGCATCAGCAATATACATTTTCATTGTTAACACCTCTTCTAATCATTATCTAATAATCTCATCAAAAATCAATGTCGATATAGTAAAAACATCCCGTTTTACTGAGTTCTTTCATATCCGGCGCGTTGGAAGAATTTGCAAGCGCAATAATCAATTTGAAAGCAGGTGATGAGATCATCGCGCGCTAAACGATTGAGAACTGTATTAAGGTACTGTCTATCGCATCTGGCAAAACGTTGAAAAGTGACTTGAGTAGGCGTTATCATTAACTGATCAACTTAATAAAGCTGACTTAAAATAAGATCCGATGTCAGCTAGAAAATTACCGATGATATTGCAATCAACGGTTAAGCAAAGAATTCTCAAGGATAAATGGGGGAAACAATGAAATTTTTGGTAGACGATTTAGCATGGACAAGAGAACCTGCTGCCTACTCCATAAGTAAGGATAAAATAGAAATTGTTACTAAGCCACATACTGATTTATGGCAGCGAACCTATTATCATTTTCGCAATGACAATGCTCCCGTTTTACAAATGCAGACAAGCGAGCAATATTTCTCATTTATCGTCAAAACAGCATTTGAAAGCAAGCACCGTTTTGACCAATGTGGCATAGTAATGTACCTTGATAGCGAAAATTGGCTGAAAGGCTCAATTGAATATGAAAACGAAACGTTTCAACATCTAGGCAGCGTAGTAACCAATCAAGGATATTCAGATTGGGCAACTACTGAGATTCCTGCTTCAATCAAATCAATGTGGTACAGATTCAGTCGGCGAGCTGATGATTTTTGTATTGAATGTTCCGATGATGGAGTCACCTTTAAACAAATGCGGATCTGTCACATGGCAAAGGGGGATGGAACAATCAAGTTTGGCATCTATGCCTGCAGTCCAGAAAATTCGTCTTTCAAGGCAACTTTTACTAATTTTGAGCTTACGGAATGCAAATGGCTTCCCCACAACGGACAACAAGCAGATCACGACTTAATTTAAAAAATTGTAAGCACACCATAACGGTACGAGTTGAAAAAGGCATGAAAAAATGGGGCATCTCGCTGCTTGGCGAGATGCCCCATTTCATTATCCTAGTAATTTTATTTGCCGCAAATCTGCTGAACGGTCGCATAGAAGGCCGGATTGGCTATCGCAGCATTCTGGCCGTAATGTATGGCAATCACTTCTGTGCCATGTCAATTACAACTGAACCCTCATTTAAATATGATTAAGTCTGCATTCCGGAAGTTCGCCATGCATTACTTTACTGATATTGCTTATAAAGAAATCATAACGCTTTTTATGATACTTCACTCCGTCCGGCAATCCAGCCGTATGTGGCGTTAGGATTACATTATTCAAATCTCGCAAAGGATTATCCATCTTTAATGGTTCATCCTCATATACATCCAAACAGGCTCCGCCAATGCTGCCTTGCTTTAGCGCCAATATGAGCTGTTCTTGGTTAATGACTGCTCCTCTAGATGTATTTATCAATACTGCATCAGGTTTCATTTTGTCAAACGCATAAGAATCTATCATATGTTTTATGTTTTCATTCAGGGGAATATGCATACTGATAATATCACTTTCTCGATAAATACTATCGAGATCTGTTTGTTGTACGCCAGCTTTGTTCTTTTGCTGTATTAGGAAAACTTCCGATTATTACGATTTTCATTTGAATCTGCTTTCTGTTTTTGTTTTCTAGATATGCGTCTTCTGATAGTGAGCAGCTCTTTCTGATACTTTGCATTGTTCTACAATTTCTTCTTCCGTCATATCTTTAATCTGATCATAGGGCATCAATAATTCGCCAGCAAAACATTCAGCTTGCCATTCAGGATTTTTATAAACTGGTAAATCATCAGTACGACGATACAAAGTTAATGCTACTGGTTGGTGCAAAATAAGATGAAGTATTTCATGAGCAATCGTCATACGATCACGACCATTGTTTTTAATTGCACCATCATACACAGACTCTTTAATATAAAATAGTATTCTTTATAATATCGGTTTGTGCTTGTACACCTACATCTAATTGATCATCATCGACAATTTCATATGAATATTCTGAATCAAATATAGCCAATCTTTCCAAAATCCAAGTGATATCAACATATTTTTTATCAAGGGTAATGCCTAACTCTTTACGAACTAACTTAGCCAAATATCGCAAATCTTCTCGAGATTCTAGTTTAGCTTCAAATGCAGTTTTATAGCTAATGATTGTCCCCATCCCCTTTTAAAATATTCTTGATCTGATCAATTTGTTTGTCAGTCAGTTCATCAAACTTTCTTGCAAACATTAAGGCAGCTTCCTGCTTTTGTGGTGAGAATTGTGAGATATCAATAATGTTATTAATCAAAGTAGCTGATGCTTTCTTATGGCCGTTTTCAACACCAGAAAGAAAAGCAGAACTAATTCCTAAACGTTTTGCCATATCATATAATCGCTCATCACGATCTATCCTTATCTTTCTTAAAAATTTTCCTAATACTGTTGCAGCCATAATAATTCCTCCAATGTTCATTATCTTTATCTGCCATGAGTGGCAAATCATAACGTCCTATCATTTATGATGTTATTAACCGATAGTAAATCATATCTTTTAACATTTAATTTAATCTGACTACCAATCTTTATATCTGCGGTAGCTGGTAAATAGAAGTTATCACCATCCGAATTTGACACCTTTAACAGGTTCATCTTACCAACTTTCTCCTTCGATAGAACATCAAATGTTTCCCCTGATGGATTTGCTTCGCCTAATATGCCTAACTTACAATCATAAATTTCTTGTTCCTTCACAAAAGAGAATTGATCATTTCCAATTAGATCCGAATCATCAAAAGCCGTATATTGCTGTTTAGAGTTTTGACTTTCAACAATAATGTCTCTCGTAAATTCATAATTTTTTATTGCAACTACTTTGTACATCAATATCATCCTTTCTCATATGGATAAAAGCTAACAATATAGCCATTGTCACCATAGGCAACCAAATAGAGCTTAGAATTCTTCTTATACAAATAGATGTCCGCTAATTTCTTACCTTTTTTCCTACTAAAATGCTTTAAAGGTTTTAAAGGCAGAATCTTCATTAATAGATCCTTAACATTAGTATTTGCGCCGAAATCTTTTTGATGTCGTTTTTCGATATGCTTCAGACCAGATGATTCATTTCCCTTCTCTAGCCATAAAAACTTACCATTATAATTTTTAGCTACTAATACCACATCTTTCTCGGTATATTTAACTCCACTGTTTTTTAGCTTCTCCATAAGATCATGCGGTTTAAAACGTTCTATAGCCCCTTGAGTATGAGAATAGCATACTCGTTAACTCAACTCTCAACGCTAAATTGACTGATTCTTGCACCCTTTGTAAATGCTGTTATATCAACCTTTATTCCTACTCTCACTACCATAATCAATACGACCTGCCAAACTGGACCTTCGCCTACTCGACTATCGAAATAGGACATAGAACACTCGACCCGCCTGCTTTAAATAGAAAAAGTGTACTAATTCCAATCGTTCAGAAAGGAAAAAGTACACTTTCAATCACCTATAAATGCCGTCAGAGCGCGGCTTGTCGGCTATTTTTCTATCTGTTCGAGGACCGTAACGCTCTCTGCGGTTCGCATTTACGAATCGCTTCGTCGCATAGCTCCTTGCTCTTCGAATGCTATCGCATGGATCGTTTCTAAGCTTTCACGCTCTTGTTAATCGCGTTCAAGCAAAGTAACGCTCTCAATATGCCACAAGATCAGTTGATCAATTACACATTCTTAATTAACCGCTAGTTAAGGCGGTTTGGGCTATCCAACTAAAAGCAGTACATCCGTTTACTCGAATCTAAAATGTTGAATCTTGAAGGATTTTAGTGATGAATAGTAGTTCACGGATTTTGTTGGTTTGTGGGAAAACTTATCTATATTGAACAGTGATATGTGTATTTTTTATAATCATGAAATACCTTTAATATTAAATTTGATATTAGCTATTTTTTCCTCATTTAATATTTTCAGCACATCAACAATTTTAGGCACAGTGATAATTTCTGACGCATCAACATCCCAATTATTTTCGTTAATCTTTTTACTATTTGTAACCCCATGATAAATCCTGGAACTATAGCCTTTTGATTCACACAATTTAATCATTTGATTTATTTTTTCTTTGTTTTCATCAAAGAATTTTCTACCTGCATCTAGATATAGATACTGAATTCCTAAAAAATAATTTTCTAAATGCGGCATTATTGACAGGTTCCTATCATTTTCAAAAAAGTTAGCTGATGTTTTTGTTTTGTTATAGAAATTATTATCCAGTACTGATTTGTTGAGATAAATATCCTTTTTTAATTTGCCATTATCAACTATGTGTTCATTAATTTTACCAATAATAAATATTTTATGCTGTGCTATATTCCTAAGATGATATCCAATTCTATAAGACACGAATCGATCAAACATCCCATGCTCAAATTCAAGCCATTTTTGATAATATTCAGAGCTTAAATTACTTTTGGTCCAATTTTCTAAATAATTAATAATCAGTCTAGAATCCGAGAGGAAGTCAATTATTGCCCTAGCCACATGGTTATGAGATTCGACCGTATTTTCTAGTCGATTAATACTGAATATTAAATAATCATGTGCATCATTACATATATAGAAAATTTTAACTAACTGATTTAATAATCCCAAAGTTTCCGCAAAAGTATGTGCAAGTTCTCTGTCATCACTATCTAAAGCCCTGTTTAGTTTTATACTCATTGTCTTATTTGGAAGTGTCACCATAAAAAATGGAATTTTCTCTTCACTACTTCCGCCAAATTTATTCTCATCCGGTTTCAAATCTACTTGTACCTCCCCATGACAATATCCTTAACTTCTTGTAGATAATCATCAGTATATTCAGGGACAAGCAATTGGCCGTCAATTGCATCAAGCATGACCTTTTCTTTATCTTTCAGCTTTTTGTACACCTTATTATCAATGAATCCCATATGAGCAACATCACCCTTAGTCATCAGATAGTAATACCGAGTATATTGGTTAGCTGGTAATCCAAGACGGTTAATCCGATCACGCGATTGAAGCATAAAAGTGAGATTAAAGTTGTATTCAAAGTAAACAGCATCGTGCACCGTCTGATGGAGCGAAATAGATTCACCTAACGTATTAGGGTTAGAAACCAATACCTGGAAATCACCAGTACGGAATTTGTTAATCATTCCTTCACTGTCTTGCTTTGGAGTGGCCCCATAAACCAAGGTTGTTTTAATTCCCATACCGTTGAGAGTATCGGTGATCTTCTGCATGGTGCCAACAAACATCCCCCAAACAAGTACTTTATGCCCTTTTCTAATTCAATTTCATCTTCTATTCCCATAAATGAAATAGAATAAACTGGTTTTATTTCATTTTTTCATTCAACTCTCCTTGATTTCCTATCATTATAAATGGTCAGCCAAACCCCAGCAATCGTAACAAAAGCGCCTATGCAGGAAGCAAACAACTGACTATTAAGTAGCTTGTAAAAATCACTATTGATAAACTGATGAAGAAACAATTTCCCTACCCTTTCAGAATTTATTGTAAATTAATAATCTGTGTATCCATCAAACTTCTTCTCAACAGACAAAATAAAATCTGCCATTGTTGTTGCCGAGTTTACAGCTAATCTTGCATGATGCTTATCAATAGTCAGCCTTCTTTCTCCCACACCGTGAGAATCACTATTTTTATTTCGCATTTCCGATACTGCTGACACAATATTCTCCAACCCAGACAATAGGCGGTTTATCCTTTTATCCGCATTTTTGTTCTCATGCATTTTGTATTCATCTTTAACCTGTTTATATAATTTATTTATATCACCCTTACTGCTTGGTTCAATATTTCGCTTTTCAAGAACATAATCAAATGTTTCTTCAAGAATAGTCCTTGCTTGAGTCAAAGCACTATCGTAGTATCCGTTTTCAACGTTGTCTATAGCCCTATCAGATAATGATTTTATATAATCACGATCAATAGTTTTTACATTTTTAACCGAGATTTTAGGGGTTGATGGATTAATTGGAACAATACGAACCCTTTTGCTATCAATAATCAATTTATTCCCACCAAAATGAAGTATCGCATTAATTCTTTCTAGTGCACTCTCAACCGATTTACTATGGAATTTTTTAAATTCATCTTTATTCAATCCATTTACATTTCGTACAAAATTTGAATCGTCAAATAAATAAGCAAGTATATTATCAATTCTTTCAGATTGGATCCCATAATCGATAAGATCAAACATATATTGCCATCTAGAATTCTTACCATCATATTCTAATGTTGAGCCAAACATTTTTGCTATATCACAAATTTCGGGCCCACTTAATCTTGGCAGTCCAATCTTTAAATTAGAAAATCCAAAATAGGAATTTGCAGTTGTAGACTCAAAATCTCCAAACGTTTCATCACCATCTAAGATTTCTGCAATTTTCTTATTCTTTAATAACTTATATTTTTCAAAATCCATATTTATCAATTTTCCTTAATAATAAAATCTATATTGAGTATACTACCGTCCTTCATTTTTTCGAATTTATAAACCAAACTCACCAAATTACCACTATACATTTGTCTACTCCACCCTCAGCGTTACATTAGCCTATTTTCATACCATCCATAATCACTGCCATATCAGCCTTTACGCACACTTTCACTACCCTAATTAACTCGACCTGCCAAAATGGACATTCGTACACACCACTATCGAAATAGGACATAGAACACTCGACCCGCAAGCTTCAAATAGAAAAAGTGTACTAATTCCAATCGTTAAAATCAGAATTAGTACACTTCCGATCACCTATAAATGCTGTTACAACGGCGTTCGTAAGCTATTTTTCTGTACGTTCCAGGACAGTAACAGATTCAACATGCCACGAGCTTAATCTCTTAATTAGACATTTGTTGCATCAGGTGGGGTTAGGCGATTATCATTTTTTATTTCAAAAAAGGAGGTTTATTAACTCGCTGCCATAATTCCAGAAATTGCCTTATTTTAGGGGATTAATAATAGATTCAAAATCTTGGCGGTTTGCGGGAAAATATATACTCTAAAATGAAAATACCGGGAGTACTTTAGGTAAATCGAATATACTAATCCACTTGCTAACATGAGCTTTATAACTTTATAAGTTGAAATTAACATTCGATATTACTTTTTCTTACCATTTTCCATGACATCTTTATATAATGTCCCATTAATATTTTCATTCTCACAGAGCGCTGCAATCAGCAAAATGATTTTAATAATGTCGTTTTCTTCATATCTCAATGGATTAAAACGACCATGTTGTACAGAATGTCGAGAAAATTCTGTATCATCAATTCCATCTTGAAATTCTTTGTAGCTATAATATTTATCTAAGACAATAGCCACCGACCTAAAAGATAACAAAGACAATATATTCCTATCATCAGCGTTTAACGCTTTATTTTTTATCTTAGGTACACTCTTGATCTTTATCGTTTCACTTGTATCAATCAAGCCCAATTTTTCATTCAATTTAAATTCTAAAACCGTAAATGCTGTGGGAATTAGCACTTCATAATTTGAAAAATCACTATCAAGTAAATTTCGGATCTTTTTAAGCTCATCCAAATATCCTTGATCTAACTTACTTTGTTCAAAGCCACTGTTTATAAGTTCGTCAAATTCAACGAAAAATTGTCGATGATTATTATCTTCGTAAATAGTACTGAACTTATTCGCCCACTCTTCTTTAGGTAGCTTTTTTATGTCTTTAACTGTACTTAACGATATATATGGGCTTATTACCCAACCTTCTTTACCAATATTAATAATTAAAGGCTCAAGTTTAGAGTATCGTTTATAAGATTCCTTTACTTGTTTTTCGAATGTTTCATGCAAAGATCTCAATGACTCTTGAATTTTTTTATTCTGTAACTCAAGGCCGCTTCTGATTGCCTCCACATCTCCAAATGGCTTACTTATTGATTTAATAAAGTCTGGATGATTTGTTAAGCTTGCAACTGTCCGATGAATATACTCCCTATTTTGCTCATTATAAATCTCCATTGCAATAGTAAAAGATTTACTATTGCAAGTCGATGTTGCTAGCATTAACTTTATTGCATTAGATAATGGCTGGCTACTATATAATCTCTTAACATTCGGCTTTATATTTTTGTGCAATCTATTTATCTCCCTTTATTTGCTGAATTATGAAGTTAGCCACCTGATTGACAAAGAGCCAAATAAAACGCCATCTGGCGCGACATCAGGTATCATATTAAGTGACCAAACTTAGATGAAACGATGTCCGTCAAATGACGCACTTAAATGATACTATGACTACTAACCAGTTGACTACCCACCGAAAGCATTCTCCTCTTACTAAAGAAGAACGAATAATGATTGCGACATTAAAGTCACAAGGTCTTTCTAATTGTGCAATTGGTCGTCAATTAGGATCAATCATCAAACAATTAATAATAATCTCAAACGTGAGACAGTTCGTCAGCTCCGTCGCCAAGTGTCCAACGGTAAAATCTATGATTATCCATACTATATTTATAGTCATGAAGCTGGGCAAGCTGCCTATATGAAACATCGTCAACACTCTGGTCGCCGGCGTTTCACCACTCAAAGCAATTCTTACAATTAGCCAATCAGTTAATGTTGGGTAAGTATGATGGCCATCATTATTCTCCACAAGCGACGATTTACAAAGCGCGAGAATTAATGAATGATGGACCACTGATTCCTAAGTCTGTCGTAACGTCATATCAATGGATTAATGAAGGAGTACTTCGCACATCCAACTTAGACCTCTTTGAAAAGACTAAACGGAAATACCATCACTCTCATTCACAGACTAAACAATGCTTGGGAACTAATATTAGTCAGCGACCACAGGCGGCAGGTCAACGATCTGAAATTGGTCATTCGGTTCAGGGACATAAAGACGGTACCGACAGTGTCGCCTTGGTCATGACTGATCGCTTTTCACGGGTTAATATCACGAGAAAGATTTCCGGTAAAACCACCGATGCAGTAAATGAATTCTTTATCCAATTGCGCCAAAAGCTGGGTAAAGATGCCTATTATCGTATCTGCAAAACGATCACCCCAGATAATGGAATTGAATTTAGTCGGTTAACTCAAGTCCACGACCATGTTTTCTACACTGATCCATATTCGCCTTGGGAGCGCGGATCTAATGAGATTAACAACCGCTTTCTCCGTAAAGAAATTATCAAGGGGTAAGTTATCAATAATTACAGTAGTAGCCAAATCATTGCGACTAACGATTAGATGAATCACTATCCACGAGTGATGTTTAATGGTCACTCAGCTATGGATATTTACCGTGAAGCTTTTTACCAGGAGATGTCAGAGCTTCATCGTCCAGCAATTAACTGGTCCGTGATATTTATTTGAGTCGAATGGCTAATTTATTCTTGAAATTTAGGAAAAGCATATGAATTCATTTTCTTATACCTTTCCATCAAAATATTTTACAAACAATTAATACATTTATTAAGAGTCTAGCAATGCACCAAATATTTTCGCTAAATTTAAGTGCAAATCAAAATTACTGGTACCTTTTGTTTAAGTAGTCTAAAGATTCATCGCTATCTATATAATCTGAAGCATCATCATGCAAAACACTACTTTGTATATACAGATATTGACTATATTTAGGATTGATTTTTAATTTTAAATTGTCTTTGTTAATCGTGATTATACCAGCATCAAATAATTTATGATGGTTTCTACAGAGCCATATCCCATTTTCGCCATCAACTGCCGCTTTTCTTTTATCTTCGTCAGTAACTGACCTTTCACCTTTGATTTTGTAAACTGGCCAAATGTGTGCGCCTTCTATGATTTCGGGAACATTACAGTCACACCATGCGCATTTTTTAGCTCCTCTAATTCTTAACATATTATAAATAAAAATAGTTGATCTAAGAGAATGGTTTGTTTCACTTTCTCGGGTTAACTCTTTGTCAATTTGTTCTAGTTTAACCCCTAGCTTTTTCATAACAGTTCTATCCGGTTTTGGAAGAACTGTTAGGTTTTTCTCTTTCACTTGATAAACAGTGATTGAAGAATTATCTATTTTAGCCATCGCAGTACACAGAATTGTCGCTTCTTTTTTATTTGCACCATAGGTTTTGGCATACACTTCAATTTCGTTACTGGCACTTTTTGTAATATATGATGAAAAATTCTGTCTTTTTTTCATATATCCTCTATTCACAATAATATCATTTAGAGAATTAAATGGTTGTATACGAAATCCTAATTTTTCATTATCATTTAAAAATATAATACCTGATGTTTTTAACAATCTATACATAAATGTTAGGTAGCTTGTGGTTGGATTCCCATTGAAATCCAAAAAATAAAAATAAATATTCTTATTTGTAAAGTCATCCAAATAAAACCTAGTTAAAGCACTAGCTGCACTTTGCATGGCAGAATTTCTACCCTTATTAAAATCTGTTTCAGAAAGCGTTACATAATTTTTCACCCCCTTATATTTTATTGTGACTAATCTACCAACATTAGTTTCATCGAGAAATTCAACATTGTATCTATCTTGTCCAGTAACTTTTATACAAATATCTTTTAAAACATTATCTGATAATAATTGTCTATAAGTAATACTGGATTTTTGAAAGTTATTATTAATTTTAATCTTGGCAATCATAATTTATAATTATAACTTCCCTTCTTTTTTTCCCGGGCACAGTTGGCAATCGAATAAGTGAATAATCATGATTCAATAACCAATTTTTTAAATGTTGATTGACTTCTCCATTATGTTCTAAAACATATGAGATCATAAACTTTATATTTTTACTATCTAATTTATCAGCAAATTTAAGTAACTGATCCTCGTGTTCGACAGACCAACCTTCAAAGCCTCTTTTACCATCGTTATAAGAACCCGTTGTTAACATATAAGGTGGATCCATATATACAAAATCGTTAGGCTTAATCTCTTTACTTATTTTCGTAAAGTATTCATTAAAGAACTGCACATTCTTTGTTTTAATTACTCTCGAAAAACTAATTAATTTTTCAAGCACTTTATCGTTAAACCATCGCATTCCGACTGGATTGTTAAAATCAAAATTTGAATTAAACCTAATCTGTTGATTAAATCCATATAAAATTAATGTATATAGAAGTCTTGGATCACGGTCTTCAAACTTTAGAGAATTGTAATAGTTTCTAATGGCTAGATACTCTTCTTTTTTCTTAGGTTCGAGTTGAAATTTCTTAATTGTTCTTTTTACAAATTTTATATATTCATAAGTATCATATTTTTTAAATGATTTAACTAAATCCACAACGAATCTATTAATATCATTAAATACTATTTGAGAGTTACTCATATTTACGCCGACATTAAATCCACCGCCAAATATATCGTAGAAAGTTCCTTTTTCTACTCCCTTTGGTAAATATTTTCGAATTGAATTTATCATCTTAGACTTACTACCAATATAATTTAGAGGCGATTCTATTACTATCCGATTTTGCTGCTCTTTTTCGATAAAGAACAAATATTCAAAATGATCATCATTTTTCTTAGTTTTCCAATTTCTATATTTTTTATATGAAATTTTGAAGCATTCATATGTTCCTTTTTTGGCATATCTTTTTAATGAAGCTTCTATAAATGATTTTGACATTAATCCATCGGTACTATAGCTGAATATAATATATTTAGCTTTTGTCTCAGCAATAATCTTATCAAAAAGGATATGCACTTTATAAGCTTTCGACCAGTCTGATCTCATAGGGCCTGTAGGTCTTGATCCAGTTACCTTACTAATCATTGGATTATCATTTAATACTAAAGTTTCTAGAAGATGATATTGAGTTCCGTACTGATTCTGTGTGTATGGCGGATCTAAATAAAGAATATCGCAATCAACGTCAGAAATAATATCTTCAATATTTTTATTATATACTTTAATTTTTTTATTCTGTCCTAATGTAAAAAGGCTGCTTTCTGTTTCTACAGGTATAAATCTTATTTCCTTCTTTGCTCTACTATCCCACTTTTTTAAGAAGGCCCCATATACACCTGCTACATTGGCTACTTTGGACACGGACTCAATTAAACTAGCCATAAGGACCGCATATTCATCTCTTGTTATTTTATTAGATTCTTTCCATTTCTCAATAGTATCTCTAAAATAATCAATTCTCCCGGCATTGTAAGAAGTGAAATACATCCTTTTTGAATTTGCTGGAGAATAATTATTATAAAAAAAGCCCTTCATTATTCTATTATTACTATTTAAATAGGAAAAAGGGTCCATTTCTAATTTCTCAAATGTTACATTTGACGCTTTTATGCGTCCTAGAGAATATAAACTGCACCACTTTAACTTATCATTAATAATGATATTAAAATTATCTTTGACTGCATTTGCTACTGAACCAGTTCCTGAAAATGCATCAAAAAAAGTATATTGCTTGTTCAATAATTTTTTATTATCCAGTAACTCAATTATCTGATTAACAATAGATTCCTTATTTCCTAAAAATCGCAAAAATATTCACACCTAACTAATTATTTTATGATTAACTTCCATAATGTCATTTATGTCACAATTCAATGCTTTACAAATCTTAAAAAGTACTTCAGTCGTTACATTACCATTCCTGCCCAATTTAGCAATTGAAGCGGCGCTAATTCCGCTAACCCGTTGTAGATCTTTCTTTTTCATGCCGCGGTCAATTAATAGCTTCCATAATTTGTTATAACTAAAGCCGATCTCATTCATTATCCAATTTTCCCCTCTTTATTTAATAGAATATTTCTGGCACATTAACTTCTATCTCTTTTGTTTCATTAATAACATCTGGATCGTTGACGTAATTGATTCTATTTGATATTAACCGTCCAGATGGGCTATTAATAATAAGATCATTGGCATTGTTCTCTATATATTGTGATGACTCCCGAGAATATCCATTTTGCTGTAACCATATGCGAAGATCACTATTAGTCCCGTATTCAAGGTATTGATACCAATTATTATCTAAAAGAATACCATTAGCGGACAGTTCCTTTGAAACTTTGAGGAAATACTTACCTAGGACAAAATTAAGCTTGTTTAGTTGATTCATAGTTATATTGATCGCAATGGTATCCCAATTAATGTTTCCTACTAACTTTCTACTTTGATCTAATCGATCAAGAAACTGAAAATCAAGGCGTTCACGAATTGCAATTACATAATCACAAATCTGTTTAAGACTATATCCGCTAATCCACATCAAAGTTAACTTGGCATAATCTTCTAAGGTCTGATGTTGTATATTTTCATCTGAATCAGCATGCACAAATTTTCTTTCATAAAGATTCCAGTTAAAAATATGGGCAAGTTTTAGAAAGAATTGATAAGTTTCTTCAACGTTTAGCTTATTTTCATCATTAAAGATTTGAGGGAATCCTTTAATTTGCTCATCAGAAATTGCGCGCGTTAGTAAATTAGATTGATCAGCAGAAAAATCAACGTCATCTTGTAATCCATCTGGATATCTAGAATGCAAGGTAGAAAAAATTTCTGCTTCTTCATCGTCAGAAATCTTCTTTTTGAACTGTTTTCTAGTGAACCCTTCTTGATTATGATTTAGCTCTTTAATATAAATTAGAGATATTTTTCTAAGCAAGTCATAGTTTCTCTTATCTGTTACAGCAGAAAGTTTAAGATCACCTGCACTCAATGATTTTTTGATTGCCGCAACTTGCTTAGGCTTTAACGCTTTTTCTACAGATAGATGTTCCTTGCTTAATTTTTTACTTAAATACTTCAAATAAGAACTTAAGTTGCTATGCGATTTCTCTTTTTCGCCGGTAATAAGAAAGGCGTTACCGATCATAGAGTGTCCAAGCCTACCAACTCGACCAATTAAATTTAAAAACTCTAACTGGCTTAATTTTTTCTTACCGTTGCTAAGTGAAGTAACAAAGATATTATCAGCTGGTAAATTTACCCCTTCTAATAGCGTACTTGTACAAAAGACAGTCCTTAAGATTCCCTTTCTATATGTCTCTTCAATTTTAGTTCGCACATCAATTGGTAATTCTCCAATATGAAAAGCTATTCCTTTTTTCACCAAATCGACTAATACATATTTAGGATTAATTTTTCTGCTAATGTAAGCAGCTAATTCATCTAGTTCTTTACTTTCAATAGCTGGAAGCTGCCTTGAAAAAACAATTGCATCAGACATTACATCTCTTTTGGATCCATAATAAATAAGACTTTGTGTTTTACCCTTCATAACATCGGTAATCATCTTAACAATGTGCGGTATGGTGTTTTCTGTAAATTCACATAAATGCTGTTTTTTCTTTGTCTGATCGTTATAAACTGAAAGCTCTTTATTATATCGATCAATTATAAATTTAGTTTGTGTAACGGGGGATTCATCAACTCTAATATTATTCTTAATACTGCCATCTATTAATTGGAGGAAGACATCTGGATTTGGAATTAGAGGAGAAGCAAAAGTTATTCTGGGCTTTTGCTTCCATTTTTGTACCTTATCAATAATCTCATAGTAGTAGATGCTTCGATCGTCCATCTCGGTTGCTTTTTGCGACTCATCAATAAAAAGGTAATCAAGTCTAAGGTCGTCATTATCTAAAAGCAAATTTGATAACCTTTCCGGGGTCATTACAAAAATATAATTTCTGTTTTCATAATCGAGGGCATATTCTTCTGCTCTTGAGATAATGCGGTAAGAATGTTCGCTAAGATTGTCAGCAAGGTCCGTCAACAAAGAACTTCGCACCTCTGTGATCAGCGCCTTACTTGGCACTGTTATGGCAAAATTAAGCTCTTCGCCCGTTTTAACTTTATATTCAATAAATTTTTTCATTAAATATGTTTTGCCCATTGATGTCGGTGCAGAAAAACTATTGATACTATTTTCTAGTGAGTTAAAAATTTTATCTTGGTCACCAATAAAAGTTTGGTTTTCTTGTCCCGGAATTTTTCTTTGATTTTTGTTGTAATTATCAATCACTTCATCCCATAGGAAATCAACAGTATTTATTTTTATGTACCCATGATTTTCTCTAGGTAAGTAGTTTTTCAAGCTACTTAAAACAGTGTTTCTTACAATATCAACATTAGGATCTTCTGGATACATTTCTTGTAGCATCGTAATTATTTTAAGAGCTAAATTTTTACATTCTGAAGATTCGTTATTACTTTGAGCTTTAGATAATAGATCTGCGAATTTTAACAGATCTGTTTTTTCTTTTTTATCTAACGACCATTTTGCTTGAAAAAGAAAGTATGCATATTGCGTAAATAATTGTTTAACTAACTTCCTCAAATAATGATTTTGTTGCAAATTATCATAAAGATATTCCGCAAGTGATTTGTTTTTTTTAACCATAGTCCTTACCCAATTAGTTCTCTCATAATCGTATTTCCATCGGTGCTTGCGCTAATGAGCGGAAGCATATATACATAAAAAGAGGAACGTTGCCATTCATTTAGCCTGATTTCATCGTCTAACTGAGCAATTACCTGATGGAGGTCATTCTCAACGATCTTACGACACTTTAACTTTGCTTCATCAGTAGAGCAATTTTTCAAATTATCATCGGATGCAAATTTATAGCCAATAAATAGCCCATAAGCTGCCACTTCATCTATCTTGTTTTCTGTAGGTACTAGAATCTTTAAGATAGCTTTACTCTCTTCCTCACTGTATTGCTCACGTAATATGGAGCTATCGATCAAATCGATAGGCATAACCAAAGATTGAGATCGATTATTCCTAAATTCTTTTAATTCTGATACAACATTCTTGATTGCATCTTGCAAATTATCATTAAGCTGTGACGCCCCTAGAATCAACTGACTTTTTCCTTTGTTGTCCTTTAAATAGATTCCCTCACTATTAATTGTACGTGAATTTGCTGAAATTTCTGCTCGAGTATAAATTTTCTTAGCGTCATCAATATGTTCAAGAAAAATATAAGTCAACATTTCTCCTAAGAGATTTTGTGGTACACCGCTATGCATATAATCTCTTAATATTCTTGTTGCTTTTATGCCTGCCACATCATTCTTTTCAATACCTCTGGCAGCGGCATAACTAGTAATATTTTTCAAAATAAGGTCTTCCAGGTTTTTATACGAAAATGGAAAGAAATCCGGCTTTAAGATAAACGCATGGATAGCATTACTATTCTTAATTAGTGGCAACTCTTTAGTAGCTACTTCGGTAAACACTGATGAAAATGAATCATCAGAAACAGTTTTTTTTTAATATCCATTTGGTCCGCTTTTTGTGGGCTTTTTTTGTTGCCCAGCTATTGTCTCTTCAATTAGCTCATTTAGCAGATTTACACAAAAGTATGGAACAGCATTAGCTTTTAGTTGAGTCGCATCTTTGTTAACCGTTTGAAGCTGTGCGGCCATAGATTTTTTGTCACTAAACGAAAAGTTGTCGATATATTTTCTAAACGATTCTTCATTAATAACTGCACCCTTGATCTTCTTAGCAGCACTGTAATTCAACCCTTTGTAATAAAGCTTTTTCAGATTCTGAGGGCTATATGTATTTTCCTTCCAGTTATTAGTGTACTTGCCCAAGACAATATTTATAGAGCCCTCAATAGAATGACCATCATCCTCATTCATAGCTATTCGTAATGAATCAATCAGGATTCTAAATTCATTGTTCGCCATTTTTTCAAATCCTCCAAAGTAGCTACGAGTAACTTCAAGTAGCTAAAGTAGCTGATCAGTATTCTTCAAATTGATACTATCAACTTGTCAGTTAAATGAATGAGACCTAACAAGTTAATTATATCAACTTTTATTAGCAGATTGTTTATAAAATTAAATGATCGCACATTTTATTAGCTGAACAGCATGTGTTGCTCGATCAACAACTTTTACTAGCATGCACTTAACTGAATAACATCCTGTAACAAGCCACTAGTAAGGCAAGTTGCAGTACCCAAGCGATTCCATCGTTTAGGTCTGTTTCTTATTGCCTTTTTAGTGGCTTTTAGTGTGCCTTCGATTCCTTCGCTTGGGAGATCCAAGAGGAGGAATTTTTTATGAGGAAATACTACGACGACCGGAAACAACTCAACATGGAGATCTCAGATGCTAAAGATGGCAGCATGCGCATCAAGTTACATCAACCGACTGGCATCAAGGAAATCACGGTCACAGAAGCTGAAGGTAAAGAAATCATCGAACTTAATCGTATTGAGTACAACGATAACCACCGTGAAACTCGTCGTCATGTTTCACTTGAAGCCTATGATCCATACGGCGCCTTAGCACAAAACGATGCTGACCCATATCAAGCCGTAGTTAATAAGGAAGAAATGGACCAACTCTACCACAGCATTAGCTAACTTAAGCCGGCGCAGCAAAAGTTACTTATGAAGAAGTTCTGGAATGAAATGAAACAGATTGATATTGCCAAAGATGAAGGCGTCAGCAAGATGGCGATCACTAAACGGCTTCAAACCATCTATCGACACCTTAAGAAAATTCTTCAAAAATAATCGTTTACTTTTCCGTTTTCCATGGCCTGTAAGTGTAAGGCAGTTATTCCTTACCAAACTTAACAAGAAAGGAACGGTCAAAATGGCTAACAAAATTTCTATTTCAGTAGCCAAGCATCCCCAACAAGATGGTGTTGTCAGTATGCGTCAAATCACAATCCGTGAACGGCTGCTGCGTTTACTACTCGGTCAACCACACCATCTGATGGTGATTACACCTGGCAAAGATGTTCAGCAACTGCAAATTAACGAAGTAAAGGAGGATTCCTATGAGCGTAATGAATGACCTTGATTTGAAACTTAAGGAAGCTGAGAACCAGCTTGATCAAACCCAGGAAACCATTCGGTCCATTCGCCAATTATTATCAAGCAACGAAAATGAAGCTTCAAGTGATGATGAGCAACCAAAGCGTGACTCAATTGAAGACAAAGTAACGGTTCGCAAGATGCTAGCCAAGAAGAGTGCCGAAGGTTATACCGACCAAGTTAAAGAATTGCTTCATAAATTTGGTGCGGAGAAACTCTCTGATGTGGATCCCAAGGATTACGAGGATCTTTACTACAGTGCGGAGGGATTAGGACAATGAGTTCACCAACCCACCACGCATTATTATCGGCTTCCAGTGCTCATCGTTGGCTGAGTGCTCCACCACTACCACGACTAGAGCAGTACTTTCCGCACACCACTTCAAACGCTGCCGCTGAAGGAACAGCTGCCCACGCACTAGGAGAATATAAGATCCATCGATTGCTCGGTGATAGGTTCAAGCGTCCTACTTCTGATTACCAATCAGATGAGATGGAAGACCTAACCGATGATTACGCTAGCTATGTCCTGGGACAATACCACCAAGCTAAGGAGTATGCTTCTGACGCCACCATCAATGTGGAACAGAAACTAGACTTCTCCAAGTACGTTCCGGAAGGCTTCGGTACCGGCGACTGCGTGATCGTTTCTGATCACCTACTCCACATTATCGACTTCAAGTATGGCAAGGGTGTCCGGGTGGAAGCCAAGAACAACCCTCAGATGAAGCTCTATGCCGTTGGAGCATTAGAGATTTTTGGCAGTCTGTACAACATCGATGAAGTTGAAACTACAATCTTTCAACCTCGCATGGCCAATATCAGTACCTGGACCATTAATGCCCAAAAATTGATGCACTGGGCCAATACCGAACTGAAAGAAAAAGCCGAATTAGCTTTTGCTGGCAAAGGCACTATTCGTTATGGTCCCTGGTGTCAGTTCTCTGCTTGTAATGCCGTACTGCGTGCTCGATATGACTACCATCATAAACTAACTCGTTTTCAGCTTTGTTCACCCCATCTGTTAACAGACAAAGAAGTTACTGAGGTACTGGAACATATTGATGACTTAAATCGGTGGGCACATGAAGTTAAAGATTACGCTGCTGACCTAGCCATTAACCACGGTAAACAGTGGCCCGGCTACAAGATTGTCGAAGGACGGTCCGTTCGTCATTACAAAGATGAAGCAGCCGTAGCAAAAATTGCTGAAGGCCATGGCTACCATGATATTTACCAAAAGAAGCTATTACCGATTACAAAACTAGAAAAACAGGTCGGTAAGAAGAAATTCACCGAACTGTTTAGTCAAGAAATTGTTAAACCTGCGGGTAAGCCAACTCTGGTACCAAATTCCGATCAACGTCAGAGTATTAGCAAATCTAACCCACAAGATGAATTTAAGGAGGAAAAATAATATGTCACAACAAACTAAGGTCGTTACCGGTATCAACACTCGTCTCTCTTATGCCAACATCTGGGAACCTAAGTCTATCAATGGTGGTAAGGAAAAGTATTCAGTTAGTCTAATCATCCCCAAGTCCGATCAAAAGACAGTCACTGCCATCGAAAAAGCTATCGATGCTGCCATCCAAGAAGGTATTGGAAAGTTTGGTGGTAAGAAGCCTAACAAGGCCACTCTCAAGCTACCTCTTCGAGATGGGGATGTGGAACGTGATGATGCTGCCTACCAAGATAGTTACTTTATCAATGCTAATTCGATCACAGCACCACAGGTTGTGGACAAGCATGTCCAACCAATCCTTGATCGTAATGAAGTTTACAGTGGCTGCTATGCCCGAGTATCGATTAACTTCTATGCTTTTAACACCAACGGTAACCGTGGAATTGCCTGTGGCCTGGGTAACATCCAAAAGATCCGTGATGGAGAACCACTAGGTGGACATGCTAGTGCCAGCGATGACTTCACAGCGATTGATGATAGCAATGACGATGATTTCTTAGCTTAAACCAAAAGATGGGCAGTCGACTTTGACTACCCATTTTTTGTAGAAAGGATTCCTGATGAAGCAAATTTCAATTGATATTGAAACTTATTCCAGCACCAACCTAAATCAGACTGGCGTCTATCGATACGCTGATAGCGATGATTTTGAGCTTTTGCTCTTTGGTTATGCTACCGACTTTGGCCCCGTCAAGGTGGTGGACTTAACCCAGGGTGAAAAGATTCCACCACAGATTATTGAAGCCCTAGATAACCCCAACATTATTAAGAGTGCTTTTAATGCTCAATTTGAACGAGTCTGTCTGTCACGTTATGTTGGTCACCGCTTAAAACCAGCTGGTTGGCATTGTTCTCGCGTTTGGTCTGCCACTCTTGGCTTGCCATTATCACTACGAGATGTCGGAAGCATGCTAGGACTACCACGTCAAAAGATCACTGCTGGTAAAGAGCTTGTTCGCTACTTTTGCACCCCTTGTAAGCCCACGAAGGCCAATCAAAATCGCACTCGTAACTTTCCCTACCATGCTCCCGATAAATGGCAACAATTTAAGCAATACAATCAGCGTGACGTCGAGGTTGAAATGGAAATCACCCAGAAACTCGAACGCTTTCCCGTCCCACAAAATGAATGGGAAAACTACTGGATGGATCAAAACATTAATGATCGCGGTATCCGGATTGACCAACAATTAGTTAATAATGCGATCAAATGTCAAAACGTCTTCCATGACCAGTACTTACAAACTGCTAAAAAATTAACGGGTCTAGCAAATCCTAACTCTCCTTTGCAACTAAAAGACTGGCTCCATCAGCAAGGCATTAAAACTGATTCACTATCCAAAGCATCAGTGGCACAGCTATTACAAACCACTACCGGCACGGTCCATCAAGTATTAGCTCTCCGCCAGTTGTTATCTAAATCAAGTATCAAAAAGTATCAGGCTATGCAGAAAGCTATGTGCCAAGATGGTCGTGCCCATGGTCTTTTACAATTTTATGGTGCTAACCGGACGGGTCGGTGGGCTGGTCGCCTTGTACAAGTACAAAATCTTCCCCGTAATTCAATGCCAGACCTCGAAGAAGCTCGCGAATTAATTAAGCAAGGCAACGTACCAGCACTTGCAATGCTTTATGATTCAGTGCCAGACGTCTTATCACAATTGATTCGCACTGCTTTTATCCCTAGCAAAAATCATCATTTCTACGTAGCTGACTTCTCAGCGGTTGAAGTACGGGTGGTTGCTTGGCTATCTAATGAAAAATGGCGACAAGAATCCTTTGCCAAGAATGAAGATATCTATTGTGCATCCGCAAGCCAGATGTTTGGTGTCCCGGTGGTCAAACATGGAATCAATGGTGAACTCCGTCAAAAGGGTAAAATTGCGGAACTCGCCCTGGGCTATGGCGGTTCTATTGGTGCGCTCAAAGCCATGGGTGCCACTAATCTTGGCCTAACCGATGATGAATTACCACCACTGGTTCAAATGTGGCGTAATGCTAGTCCTCACATTGTGCAGTTTTGGTGGGACGTTGATAAAGCAGCTAAAGAATGTATTAAAACGCACCTCCCGCAAACTACCCACGGAATGAAGTTTATTTACCGGAGTGGCTGCATGTTTCTTCGTTTACGGTCGGGACGTTATCTTTGCTACCCCCAACCTAAAATTGGCATTAACCGGTTTGGTTCTGAATCGATTACCTTCATGGGGAACAACACCGTGAAAAAATGGGATCGAATTGAAACCTATGGGGCCAAGCTGGTAGAAAACATTGTCCAAGCAACTAGTCGGGACTTGTTAGCCGGGGCTATGCGTCGCTTAGAAACAGCTGGTAATCCTGTCGTAATGCACATTCATGATGAAGCCGTGATTGATGCTCCGACAGACCGCTCGCTCGACACAATAGTTAAGATTATGACCGAAGTCCCTGACTGGGCTGATGGCTTAATCCTCAATGCTGCTGGCTTTGTCGGAGGCTTCTACAAAAAAGATTAATTTTTATGGTTTACTTCTCGCCCTCATCTGGCTTATCAGTGAGGGCTTTTTTAGTCCCATAAATTATTAAGAAAGGATCTGAATCTATGTCAGAAGCAACGCTAGCTATCGCCAAGCTACGTACCAATAAGCCTAATCCCAACTACCGACCGTTGATCTTCGTAGTCGCTCCCTTTACGGAAGTAGTGAAAAAAGATCCAGTGATCGTTCATAAGGTGCAGTCTTACTGCCGATTTGTCTATCAACATGGCGGCATTCCCATTTGTCCACAGCTTTACCTACCTCAATTTATTAACCTGCACCATTCACAGGAATTTCAAGTAGCCACTTTTATTAACATTGTGCTACTGACTAAATGCGCCGAAGCCTGGTCATTTGGTAAACCGACGCACGATATGTGCTACTTCATCCGCTTTGCCAAACGTAAAAATAAAAATATCCGCTACTTTAATAATGAAATGGAGGCCAACTAAAGATGCATTTTACTTTATCGATGGCAGGTAATTCCGGTCAGGCTAGCAATACGATCTATCCTCATCAACAAACTATCACTAACGCACAGGAATTAGAACAGGCTGCCCATTATGACCATGTCTGCGGTCAATTTACAAATAACCAACGCGCTATTGCCAACTTCATCAAAGCTGACTGCCTGATCATGGACTGCGATAACGATCATTCTGACGATCCGACTACTTGGATCAAACCTGCAAACATTGCTAACTATTTCGATGATGTTTCCTACGCCATTACTTTCTCGCGAAACAATATGAAGGCCAAGCACCATAAAACACCCCGGCCTAAGTTTCACGTCTACTTTCCGATTACTGAGATTACGGATGCTAAAACCTACGCCGAACTAAAACACGAAATTCAAGAATACTTTCCCTATTTTGATGACAATGCGCTTGATGCGGCCCGGTTTGTCTTTGGTGTGCCTAGTACTAAAGCCATCTGGCATAAAGGATCACAAGCCGTGGACAAATTTATGATGGCCCAGCGTTACTTTGCTCAGCAAAACATCGGATCAATCCATGAAGGCAAACGTAATGCAACCCTCTCACATTTTGCCGGTCGCATCATTATGCGTCTTGGCAATACTGCTGAAGCTCGTCAGGCATTTCAGGAAGAAGCTGCTAAATGTGATCCACCACTAAGCAAGCAGGAATTAAAAAACATCTGGCATAGTGCCACCAAATTTGGTCAGCGCATGGCTAGTCAAAAAGGTTATATTCCGCCTGAAGAATACAATCAGCCCAATGACGATCTACAACCGGATGATTACTCGGATACTGGTGAATCTTATGTCTTTGTCAACAACTGCAAAGAGCGGGTTTGCTATACCAACCAATCAGGTTTTATGTGGTTCGATGGGAAGGTTTGGCAGGAATCGGAACCTTTAGCTCTCGGTGAAGTCCAGCGCTTTACCGATAAACAATTAACTGATGCTCAGCTTCGTGTCACTAATAGTTATAAGAAGATTCAGCAAAATGGTGTGACATCCGCTTTGCAAGCAATGGGTAAAACAAAAGCTAGTCGTACTTTTAATGATGAACAACTAGCCGCATTCAAGGATTACGAAAATGCTAAAGCTTACGAAGCCTTTATTCTCAAGGAACGCAGCACTCGAGGTATTAACGGGATCTTAACTAATTCTCGACCAAAGCTCGTCAAAGAGATTAATGATTTTGATGCTGATCCGTTTTTGTTGAACACGCCCAACGGACCTTTCAATTTAAAGAAAGGGATGCACGGTCAACAGGAAATTCAAGCTGATGAATTAATCACCAAATCCACATCCTGTGTTCCTGGTAATCAAGGAGCTTCACTCTGGCAAGAAGCACTCACTACTTTCTTCTGTGGTGACCAAGCGTTGATTAGTTACGTCCAAGAAATTGTGGGACTGGTGGCGATCGGTCAGGTGTACCTGGAAGCTCTGATTATTGCTTACGGCAGCGGGAGGAATGGTAAGTCAACCTTCTGGAACACCATCGCTAATGTACTCGGCACTTATACCGGTCACCTCTCAGCTGATGCCTTGACCACTGGTGTTCGGCGAAACGTCAAACCAGAGATGGCCGAAGTCAAAGGCAAGCGGCTAATCATCTCCGCTGAACTAGAAGAAGGTAAGCGACTGAACACTTCCATCGTCAAGCAACTCTGTTCAACTGATGAAATCTATGCCGAAAAGAAATACATGAAACCTTTCTCTTTTACGCCCAGCCACACCATCGTGTTATACACCAATTACCTGCCCCACGTAGGTGGTAATGATGAAGGAATCTGGCGCCGATTGATTGTGATTCCCTTTAAAGCCACGATTGCTAAACGGAATGACATTAAAAACTATGCTCAGTATCTAACCGAACAAGCTGGTCCAGCGGTATTGCAGTGGATTATTGAGGGTGCCCAGCGAATCATTCAGCAAAATTACCAGTTAACCACCCCCGTTGCTGTAACCAAAGCGGTACGATCCTACCACGCTGATAACGATTGGCTAGGACATTTTCTTAATGAGAATTGTGAACTTGACCCCAGTTATGAACAAAAGTCAGGCGATCTTTATCAAAAGTATCGCGAATATTGTCAAAGTATCGGTGAATATATCCGCAGCACGTCAGACTTTTACACGGCCCTCAAAAATGCTGGCTTTCAACGTCAACACAAACAAAACGGTCGTTTCATCAAGGGACTGCGATTAAAAGTTAAGGCTGATGAATTCCTCAGTTGACTGTCATCGACTGTCACCCTTTACAACTTAAAAAGCTTGATACATCAGTATTTACCAATCCTAATGACAGTCATGACACTCTTTTACCTTACTTGTATATAGGAATAAAAATAGAAAAAAAGAGGTATAGAGAAGAGTAGTAAATCAACTGACACGACCGTCATTAATCCTGACGAATCACTGATAAATCAACGTTTAGAAAGGATTTTATAAATGTTAGAAAAACGAATTGAAACTGCTTTTGTCAAAGCTACTCACCAACGTGGGGGCCTTTGCCTGAAGTTCACCTCCCCATCGATGGCCGGAGTACCTGATCGGTTAGTTCTCCTGCCTGATGGCCACATGGGCTTTGTGGAGATGAAGGCTCCTGGTAAGCATCCCCGCCCGTTGCAAGTACAAAGAATCAACCAATTAAAACGGCTTGGCTACCAGGTTTTTGTTTGCGACCAGTTTGATCAGATTGGGGGAATGCTTGATGCAATACAAGCCGCATGAATATCAACAATATGCAACTCAGTTTATTCTGGACCATCCCATAGCAGCTATCTTGCTTGATATGGGACTTGGTAAAAGCGTCATTACTTTGACGGCCATCAAGCAACTCATCAATTGTGGTGAAGTGCAAAGAGTCTTAGTTGTTGCACCATTGCGCGTGGCAAAACAAACCTGGCCGGAAGAAATTGAAAAGTGGGACCACTTAAAAGGCCTTACCTACTCTGTTGTCACTGGTTCTAGGACACAAAGAATCAAAGCACTACAACAAGATGTCAACATTTATATCATCAACCGGGAAAACTTGAAATGGCTAATTGAATCCTCTGGTACTTCCTTTGACTATGACATGTTGGTGATCGATGAACTCTCCAGTTTTAAGTCCTACCGCTCACAACGCTTCAAAGCCCTCAAACGAGTACGACCCTTGATTAAACGCGTGGTTGGCTTAACAGGTACACCGTCGTCTAATGGCTTGATGGATCTGTGGGCGGAATTCCGCGTACTGGACATAGGCCAACGACTCGGGCGCTTCATCTCATCTTACCGGATGAACTACTTTGACCCCGACAAACGGAACATGTATCAAGTGTTTACCTACAAACCCAAGCCTGGCGCTGAGCAAAGTATCTACCATGCCATTGATGACATCACCATTTCTATGAAGTCTAAGGACTACTTGAATCTGCCACCATTAACTATGAACACCGTTCCGGTAAAAATGAGTGATAGTGAGCAGGCCATCTACGACGAACTCAATTCCCAACTGGTGGTATCAACGCAAGGTAAACAAATAGACGCCTTGAATGCTGCTAGCTTGTCGAACAAGCTATGCCAAATGGCTAACGGATGCGTTTATGATGACCATCAACAAATTGTGCAGATCCACCAGCGAAAACTCGATGCACTCGAGGATTTGATTGAAGCTGCGAATGGCAAACCAGTACTCGTTGCTTACTGGTTCAAACACGATCTCTCCCAGATCAGGCAACGATTCACTGCTCGCGAGATTAAAACTGTTAAAGACATTCAGGACTGGAACGCTGGTAATATTCCATTGGCATTGATTCATCCTGCTTCTGCCGGACATGGTCTCAACCTGCAGGCTGGTGGTGCCACCTTGATTTGGTATGGATTGACTTGGAGCCTGGAGCTTTACCAGCAAACCAACGCTCGGCTCTGGCGACAAGGACAGCGTCAGCCAGTAGTTATCCACCACATCATCACCGAAGGAACCATTGACGAAAACATTCTGGCCGCCTTGAAACGTAAAGATAAAACCCAGCTAGCGTTAATTAATGCGGTGAAAGCCAACCTGAAAGGAAGTGTTGTGGCATGAGTATCATGTGGAACTACTTAGACAAACGACGAGCGACCGTCGCAGCCTTGAAAGATTACGATGGTATGAAGTTCATCATTGACTCTTACCAAGACGAACTGAAACTAGCTAAGGAACAAATGGTTGGTGTCAGTTCGCCTCGCTATGGTTTCTCACCCAGTGGCAGCAAAAAGGATAACCCGACTGAACATCGCCTGCTGCATGGCATCGATGAGACAACCAAGCTGAATGAACGCTACCAACAAGCCCAACTTTACTTCAAGTGGTTCGAGCCAGCCTGGCAAGAGTTATCTGAAGACGAGCGCTTTGTTTTAGATGTCTGCTATCGCACTCCAAACCAGTCAATGAACGAGGGACTAACCATCGTGATGGACAAGTACTTCATTGCGAAAACCACTGCTTACAATCGAAAGAACAAAGCACTCGATCACCTCACGCTCTTACTTTATGGATCCCATCATTAGAAAGGTAAAACGCAGAACAAACAATCAGCCTATCCATGTTACGATAGTAGTGTAGAAAATTAGGATAAAGGCATTTGCTTTATAACATTGAAGCCTGGCGGTGTAAACTGCTGGGCTTTTCTTATGCCCTCAGAAAGGAGGAGTGTCATGCCCTACTCACCCAAGAAGCCTTGTCGTTATCCTGGTTGCCCACGATTAACCCACAACACCTATTGTGACGTCCATGCCAAGCAAGTCAGTTCTCACTACAATCGTTACCAACGACCAAAGCGCAGTCGTCCGCGCTATCATCGTGGCTGGCCAATGGTCCGACAAAGGTACCTACTCCACCATCCCTTCTGTGAGATGTGCCTAAGCCAAGGAAGGTACACCCAAGCTACCGAAGTTCACCACGTCTTGCCTTTGGAGCACGGTGGAACTAACGCCTTCAAAAACTTAATGGCACTTTGCAAGCCATGTCATTCACGCATCACCGCTCAGATGGATGATCGCTGGCACAAAGCACCACGTCAATATCATTATTAGACCACAGAGGGGGCCATCGAATCCTTAAAAAATTTTTGCGCGGGAGCGGGCCTGGGCCTTCGTGTACAAAAAATCGAAATCAAACAGGGTATTAACCCCTGCCGGAAGGAGGGAGAGAGTTGGCTAAAGATGGTACAAATCGTGGTGGCGCTCGGGTTGGGGCTGGCAGAAAATCTAAATCACTTCACGATAAGCTCGAAGCTGGCCAAAAAGCAACCGTCATCGATTTGCCAGAACCAGCTAATCTGGAAGGTCACGTGATGCCGCCAGTCAAGAAGTACCTCAAGGCCAAACAGAAGAATGGTTTAGAATTTGACGCCGCTGATATTTTCAAAGAAACCTGGGAATGGTTGGTCGAGCGTGGTTGTGAAAAACTAGTTAACACTCAATTGATTGAACAATATGCCGTTAGCGTCAGCCGGTGGATTCAGTGTGAAGAATGTATCTCTAAGTTTGGTTTCCTCGCTCGCCACCCTACGACTGGTAACGCAATTGCTTCACCATATGTTTCCATGAGCCGCGACTATATGAAACAGTCCAGCCAATTATGGTTTCAAATTTTTCAAGTGGTTAAGGAAAATAACGCCACAACTTATCAAGGATCAACACCACAAGATGATGTCATGGAACGGCTCTTAAGAAGCCGGAAAGGAATGAACTAATGAAATTTGTTAAAAAGAAAATTACCGATTTAATCCCTGCCGATTACAATCCAAGGAAGGATCTCAAGCCTAGTGATCCTGATTATGAAAAATTAAAACGCTCGATGCATGAATTTGGCTATGTCGATCCAATTATTTGGAACCAACAAACTGGTCACGTGGTTGGTGGCCACCAACGGTTAAAAATCCTCCAAGATGAAGGAATCCAGGAAGCCGAATGTGTGGTCGTTAGTCTGGATGATGAGAAAGAAAAGACACTGAACATTGCGCTCAACAAGATCAGTGGTGATTGGGATAAGGATAAGTTAGCCCTCCTAATGACTGACTTACAAGCCAGTGATTTAGATGTTTCATTAACGGGCTTTGACGAGAATGAGATCTCCGACCTTCTTGGTACGGCTGACGACACGCATGATGATGACTTTGACGTTGATAGTGAATTGAATAAACCAACCTTCTCTAAAGCAGGAGATCTTTGGCACCTAGGAAAGCACACATTGCTATGTGGTGATGCTACAAAAAAGGAAAGTTTCCATAAATTACTCAGCGATAATAAGGTTAACTTAGTTCTTACTGATCCACCATACAACGTTGATTACCAAAGTAAAGCCGGTAAGATTAAGAACGATCATCAGGATAATGATAAGTTCTATAAATTTTTATTAGCTGCTTTCCAAAACATGAATACTGCAATGGCTAACGACGCCAGCATCTATATTTTCCATGCCGATACGGAAGGACTGAACTTCCGGCGAGCCTTTCAAGATGCTGGTTTTTATCTATCCGGTTGTTGTATCTGGAAAAAGCAATCACTGGTACTCGGTCGCTCCCCTTATCAATGGCAACATGAACCCGTGCTCTACGGCTGGAAGCACGATGGAAAGCACGAATGGTATACCGGTCGCAAGGAATCCACCATCTGGGAATTTGATCGACCAAAACAAAGTAAGGAACATCCAACAATGAAGCCTATTCCATTACTTGCTTACCCAATTATGAATTCGACAATGTCTAACTGTACGGTTCTTGATCCCTTTGGTGGTTCTGGATCTACCCTCATTGCTTGTGAGCAAACCAACCGGATTTGTTACATGATGGAACTGGATCCTAAATACTGTGATGTGATTGTTAATCGCTACATCAAACAAGTCGATTCGGATCAAGATATCAGTGTGGAAAGAGATGGTCATATAATTCCTTACAGTAATCTAAAGAAGCCGGCCTAAAGCGTGGGAAAGCCTTGCTATCTGTGCCTTTTAGAGTGATGTATACAGTGATCAAACAAGGAGGTACAGAATATGGAAATTAATTTTAATGTTCATGGTCAACAGCGTAAAAAGCTAGTCGAACAGATTGCTAACTATACTCAACAAAAAGCTGAATATCAGTACACACCAACCTACGCATACCAGATTGGCAAATACACTGTCAGTAAAGATGGGAACCTTTCATCCCCTGATGAGATTCCATCCAACCTAATCGACAAACTTAAAGAACTTGGTTTCCGGCCCGCTAACATTATCAAATTGCATCTTGCTTACCGTCGAGACGACTTTACCGATCAAGCCTTAGAAAACCTGCGTCACCTAATTTGGGCCAAGGGACAACTAATCAAAGATGCTTGTCAGCTCGATTCGCTAAAACTAGACGTTGATGATCAACAGGTGACATTTAACTGGTTCAACAAGGTAAAGCTTGATGATGCCACAGCTTATCAACAATTTATCGACAAACTTGTGCAATATGCAAAAGATCATCAACGGATTGTGTCAGAACCTCATGAAGAAAGCAATGAGAAATATGCTTTTCGTTGTTTTCTACTACGCCTGGGTTTTATCGGTCCCGAATACAAAACACAACGGAAAGTACTGTTACGAAATTTAGCCGGATCAGCTGCTTTTAAGAATCAGGAGGCCTAATCATGAGCAGAATCAAAGATGAACTAGCTAGACGTGATCGAATTCGCCAGCAGGTCTTACAAATTCGCAATACTGGCGAAGTAAACATGTTTGATATCGAGAATGTTAAACGACTGGCCTACTATTACAACTGCCACGATTTGATCGATTACCTGACTACTGAACGGGCCGGCTATGTCAATTTGATTTTAACTGGTAAATTCAATTAATCATTAAGCATTGAGTTCATTCTCAGTGCTTTTTTAGTACTAATGAAAGGGAGTGATGTTTTCTTGAGAAAGTTAAAAGATTATAAACCAACTCGTTTTATGGCTAAGGATTCCACTTACAGCAAAGATGCAGCTGATTTTGCAGTTTCTTTCATTGAATGTCTCTGCCATACTAAGGGAACTTGGGCAGGAAAACCCTTTGACTTGATTGATTGGCAAGAAAAGATTATTCGTGACATCTTCGGTATTCTGAAGCCTGATGGCTACCGCCAATTCAATACTGCTTATGTTGAGATTCCAAAGAAACAAGGAAAATCAGAACTAGCGGCAGCAGTCGCTCTTTTGCTTTGTTGTGCAGATGGTGAGGAACGAGCCGAAGTGTATGGTTGTGCCGCTGATCGGCAACAAGCAGCGATTGTTTTCGACGTGGCCGCTGATATGGTACGAATGAACCCGGCTTTGAAGAAACGATGCAAAATTCTCGCTTCACAAAAACGGCTGATCTATGAACCCACTAATAGTTTCTATCAGGTTCTATCTGCTGACGCTTATTCTAAACATGGGTTCAATGTGTCCGGAGGGAGTTATCTTTGACGAACTGCATACCCAACCGAACCGGAAACTCTATGACGTTATGACGAAGGGATCAGGGGATGCCAGAACACAACCTCTTTACTTTCTAATAACCACTGCTGGTAATGATGAAAATTCAATCTGTTATCAAGTCCATCAAAAAGCAATTGATATCATGAAAGGTCGCAAACATGATCCCCGCTTTTATCCGGTAATTTATGGTGCTGGTCGGGATGAAGATTGGTCGAGCCCCGAAGTCTGGAAAAAAGCTAATCCTTCTTTAGGAATTACAGTCAAAATGGAGAAAGTAAAAGATGCCTATAATTCAGCAAAAGAAAATCCTGCTGAAGAAAACACCTTCCGTCAACTCCGTTTAAATCAGTGGGTTAAACAAGATGTCCGATGGATGCCGATGGATAAATGGGATGCTTGTGCTTTCCCAGTTGATCCTAATGAACTACGGGGACGAGATTGTTACGGTGGACTCGACCTGTCGTCGACTACTGATATCACTGCTTTTGTTCTAGTGTTTCCACCAAGGGATGATTCTGAAGGTTATACCCTTCTACCCTATTTCTGGATTCCCGAAGATAATGTTGACTTACGAGTTCGGCGTGATCATGTTCCATACGATATTTGGAAACAACAAGGTTATCTGCAAACAACAGAAGGTAATGTAGTTCACTACGGATTCATCGAACACTTTATTGATGATCTGGGAAAGAAATATCACATCCGTGAAATTGCCTTCGACCGGTGGGGAGCTGTCGAAATGGTTCAAAATCTTGAAGGTATGGGATTCACCGTGGTCCCGTTTGGCCAGGGATTTAAGGACATGACGCCTCCAACTAAAGAACTAATGCGATTAACTCTGGAAAAGAAGATCGCTCATGGTGGTCATCCGGTCTTACGCTGGATGATGGATAACATCTACATCCGCACTGACCCAGCCGGAAATATTAAACCGGATAAGGCTAAGTCAACCGAAAAAATTGATGGCGTAGTGGCCACCATTATGGGACTGGATCGTGCTATCCGAAATGAGGATAATGGTGATTCTGTTTATGATGGTCGAGGCCTATTGATGTTGTAATTGCGTAGGACTGAAAGGAGTTGATGCCATGGGTTTATTTAATAAATTATTCCATACCAATAAAGCTTCACCTAAAAACACCTTGTCTAGCACCATGTCATTTTTCTTCGGCAGTTCGATGGCTGGCCAAAATGTGACCGAACGTACTGCAATGCAAAATACTGCAGTTTATGCTTGTGTTCGAGTCTTGGCTGAAGGATTAGCTGAACTACCACTTCATATTTATCAATACACCAGCGATGGTGGTAAACAGCGGGCAATTAACCACCCGCTTTATTTTTTGCTTCATGATGCGCCAAATCCAGAAATGACCAGTTTTATCTTTCGTGAAACCATGATGAACCATTTATTACTGTGGGGTAATGCCTATGCACAAATCATTCGAAACGGTCAAGGCAAGATCACCGGACTCTATCCTTTGATGCCTGATCGAATGGACGTTAACAGAGCTGCCAACGGTGAAATCTACTATACCTATACTCGCAACTACGATGATTACCAGGCAAAAAATAAATCGAAACAAGTAATTCTCTTGTCCGATGAAGTCCTTCATATCGCCGGATTGGGTTTTGATGGTTTGATTGGTTACAGTCCCATTGCTATGGCTAAGAATGCGATTGGATTATCCATGGCTGCCGAACAATACGGAGCCACTTTCTTCAAAAATGATGCCACGCCTGGTGGTGTTCTAGAGCACCCTAATGTAGTCAAAGACCCTGAACGGCTTCGGAAAAGTTGGCAGTCACAATTTTCGGGATCTAATAATCACAGCATTGCTGTCTTGGAAGAAGGAATGACTTTTCACCAGCTTTCCATTCCACCCGACCAAGCGCAATTTCTTGATACTCGAAAATTCCAACTCGACGAAATTGCCAGAATTTTTCGTGTACCACCGCATATGGTTGGTGACCTAGATCGTTCGACTTTCTCAAATATCGAGCAACAATCACTCGAATTTGTAAAGTACACCCTGAACCCTTGGTGTATTCGCTGGGAACAAGCTATGAATCAACAGCTACTTTCCGCTGATGATCAACGAAAGTTTTTCGTTAAATTCAATGTTGATGGACTACTACGTGGTGATTACGAAAGCCGGATGAATGGGTATGCCATTGGTCGACAAAATGGCTGGTTATCTGCTAATGACATTCGTGAGTTAGAGGATCTCAACCGTATCCCTGCTGATGAAGGTGGTGATCAGTACTTGGTTAACGGTAACATGCTGCCACTTAACCAAGCCGGTAATTTCTATAACACGCAAACAACCAAAGAAAGTGAGGAACCAAAAGAATGAAACGTTTCTGGAACTGGAAACAAAATGGTGATCAGCGGCAACTAGCTATCTCTGGGGTAATTGCTCCTGATAGCTGGGTGCATGACGATGTTTCACCACAGGTATTCCAAGACGAACTTAATGAAAGTCAGGATCCAATCGATCTCTGGCTGAACTCCCCTGGTGGTGATTGTACCGCTGCCAGTCAAATTTATACCATGCTGATGAATTACCCGAATGAAGTCAATGTCAAAATCTCAGGTATTGCGGCATCTGCTGCTTCGGTAATTGCGATGGCTGGAACTACTGTTTCAATGGCTCCTGCGGCTATGCTAATGATCCACAATCCACTGACTATTGTCGGCGGTCAAGAAAGAGATATCGACCACGCTGCGCAAATGCTAGCTGAAACCAAGGAGTCGATCATCAATGCCTATGAGCTGAAAACCAACCTGCCCCGTGAAAAGATTTCAACAATGATGGATAACGAAACTTGGATGAACGTCAATAAAGCTATCGAATTAGGCTTTGCTGATGCCATGCTGGGTGACAATAAGAATGTCACAGATTGTTACTCGTATTCCGATAAGCAATCTGACCTGGTGTTATTGAATAAACTCAAGCCTAAAGCAAAATCTACTATTTCTGTAAAGTCGCTGCAAAAGCGGCTTTCTTTGTTATCACACTAATTTAGGAGGAACTTATCAATGAACAAGATTACTGAATTACAAGAAAAGCGTGCCCGTATTTGGAAGCAAGCAAAGTATTTCCTGGACACTAAACAAAAAGAAGCTGATGTACTTTCTGCTGAGGACAACGCTACCTACGAAAAGATGGAACAAGACGTCGTCAACTTGGGTAAGGAAATCGATCGGCTCCATAAGCAAGCCCAAATTGAAGCAGAACTCAATCAGCCCACAACTAAAGCCCTTACTAATACCCCGACTGCTGGAGAATTACCAAAGGGTCAGGATGCTTATGCGCAGAACTTTTGGCAAATGATGCGTGGTCATGCGGTCGTTGATGCACTAAAAGAAGGTACGGATCCAGATGGTGGCTTCCTAGTGCCAAATGAGTTTGAAAATCAACTGATTCAAAAGCTTCAAGAAGCCAACGTCCTGCGAACCATCAGCCATGTCATTCAAACCAATAGCGGTGAACATAAGATTCCGGTTGTCGCGAGCGAAGGAACAGCTGCTTGGCTCGAGGAAGAAGCAGCCTACACAGAATCTAATACTCAATTTAGTCAAGTATCCCTCAGTGCTCACAAATTGGGGACTCTGATCAAGGTATCGGAAGAACTACTGAATGACTCCGCCTTCGACTTGATGTCCTATTTATCTGATGAATTTGGTCGTCGACTTGGTAATGCTGAAGAACAAGCCTTCCTAACGGGTACCGGCACTGGCCAACCAACTGGTATCTTAACCGACACTAATGGTGCGTCTGCGGGATCCACAGCTGCTAAGGCCGATACATTGACTTTTGATGATTTGATCGAACTTTTCTATTCCTTAAGAGCACCATACCGTCAAAATGCTGTTTTCTTAATGAATGATGATACCGTGAAAACCATTCGCAAAATGAAGGATAACAATGGTCAATATATCTGGCAGCCTTCTGTTCAAGCTGGCCAACCAGATCGAATCCTCAATTGCCCAGTTTATACTAGTCCGTTCATGCCATCCATGGCCGCATCTAATAAACCAGTGCTCTTTGGTGATTTCAATTACTATTGGATTGCCGATCGTCAAGGTCGAACCTTTAAACGACTTAATGAACTTTATGCTGTAACTGGTCAAGTCGGTTTCTTGGGCTCGCAACGAGTAGATGGCAAAGTCATCCTCCCAGAAGCCATTAAAACTCTTGCCATGGCTGCTAAGTAGAAAGGACTGATGAAATGTGGCTGCTATTACTTTGGCCGAAGCAAAAGCCTACCTAAGAGTTGATAACACTGTTGAAGATGACCTCATCACAAAGTTGATTGGATCGGCGACTGCTACCGTCGAAAATGTCCTTCGTCAGCCTCTATCAGCATTTGATCCTCTCCCTGATGATATTCATACCGCGATTCTCTATACCGTAGCTTACCTTTACGAATATCGGGAAACGGCTGATTTTGATGCCATGATCAAGTTTCTTCGGGCTATCTTGTCCCCTTACCGGAAGGAGGAATTTTAATGCAACAGCAAAATAAACGGGTCAGTAAGATTGCTGATATTGGTGAACTAGATCGCCGCATTACGCTGATGAAAAAGAAATATGTCGGCGAAAATCCTAATACCGGAATGTCGATGTACAAGGATGTTCGCTTAGGCGATGTGTGGGCAAAAGTTTCTGCCCTACACGGTCAGGAATACTACACAGCGGTCACGGTGAAATTGGAAAAACAACTGTCATTCATCATCCGATACCGTGATGATGTTGACGAAGAAACCAACATTTGGTTTGAAGGTCGTGGCTACAATATTGGCTTTATTGATGACGTTAAGTACAACCATGAGTATCTGGAAATTAAGGCTGAATATTCGAGAGGAGTTGATGATCCGAATGAAGACAACTAGTTTAACAGTAATTAATTCATGCTTTGGTGCAATTGGGGCTTTCCTCGGCTGGTTCTTAGGCGGACTGGATGGTTTTCTATATGTTCTACTCATTTTCATGGTAGTGGACTATATCACCGGAGTGCTTTGTGCCATTAACGAACATAAACTCTCCAGTGAAATTGGCTTTCGTGGGCTTACGCGCAAAGTGTTAATTCTATTATTGGTCGGTATTGCACATTGCCTTGATATTTACCTATTAAAGAATGGTTCAGCGATCCGTACTGCTACGATTTTCTTCTATATCTCTAATGAGGGCATTTCATTACTAGAAAATACCAGTCGCTTAGGTCTAACTGTGCCCGATAAGTTAAAGAGTGTCCTCCAACAATTACATGATAAGGATGGTGATCATCAATGATTTCTGGAATTGATGTTTCTGAATGGCAAGGCCATGTGGATTTCAATGCAGTCAAAGCAAGTGGTGTTAAATTCGTTCTAATCCGAGCTGGTTATGGTCGGTCAGCAAGCCAAGAAGACCGTTACTTTGCAGAACATTATACCCAAGCCAAAGCAGCTGGTTTACAAGTGGGTGCCTACTGGTATTCTTATGCCGTTTCTCCCGCTGATGCAGCCAATGAAGCCCGGGCATGTTTAACCGTCCTTGGTAATCGTCATTTTGATTTTCCAATCTACTTTGACTTAGAAGAAAAGTGGCAGTTTGCCAATGGTCGTAACTTCTGTGATAGCTTAGTGAAAAGCTTTTGTAGTGTTTTGGAACAAAACGTTTGCTATGCCGGACTGTATATTTCGCGATCACCACTGCAAAATTACATTTCACCTTCCGTCGCTCAACGCTATGCTGTCTGGGTGGCTGAATATGGTCCGTGTTGTAACTACAATGGTAATTACGGAATCTGGCAACATTCCTCTACTGGTTCTGTTCCAGGTGTCAATGGCAACTGTGATCTAGATTATGCCTACATTGACTACGCAGCTGTCATTAACAAAAAGCAGCCAGTTACCAGGAAGAACCCTGATGAGCTAGCTGTTGAAGTCTTAAATGGTCAATGGGGTAATGGTACCGATCGTCAACAGCTCTTAACCGCTGCTGGTTATGACTATGCGGTGGTCCAAGAAAAGGTTAACCGTCTCTTGAACCGTAAGTCAGTTGACCAAATTGCACGCGAAGTTATCCGAGGATCCTGGGGAAATGGTAATGAACGAATCAACCGCTTGAAGCAAGCCGGCTATGACCCCACCCAAATTCAAAAACGAGTTAATCAATTATTGTAACTTTTACCTGTGGACTCCGGTCTGCAGGCTTTTTTCTTTTACCATAACAAAAAGCCAACCATATAAGATGGTTAGCTCTTCCTAAACTGTGGTTGGAGTCAAACAAGACTTCTTCTCAAATAAAACACGTATCTCAGATCACGCTTGAGGGTCAGAGTAGCGACCTCGCCCTCTTACTATATATTAAAGAATCTGTTTCAATTAGCAAGTTGATTTGAGGGTTTACTTTTCTACTTCCGCTGGCTTATTAGTGGAGGTAATTAAAAATGATAAAGAAAGTTCAAGCGGTAACTCATCAACCACTGCAATCAATAAAGAATAATATTAGTTCAGAACAATTATTGAATGATTTGCATTATCAACAATCAAAACAAATCATTCAAGTTCTACTCAACAAGGGTCTAATCTCAACCACTGAATTTAAGGAAATTGATGACTTAAATAAACAATCATTTCCGCCCTTATTAGGACCAGGAAGTGTTGATACATCAAGGTTCTAGAGCTAACATACCACACTGACGAAAGGAGGTTTGTCATGTCAACCATTACCAAAATTCAAGGTTACCAACATGATGTCAAGCAACTCCGTGTGGCAGCCTACTGTCGAGTTTCAACCGATAATTTTGAACAACTAGAAAGTCTTGAAAATCAACGTGCCCATTATCAAAAGTACATTAACAACCACCCTAATTGGGAGCTGGCTAAGATCTACTATGATGAAGGAATCTCAGGCACCAAGATGACCAAGCGGAACGCCTTAAAAGAATTACTAACTGATTGTCATAATCACCGGATTGACCTCGTGGTGACCAAATCAATTAGCCGTTTGTCACGAAATACAACTGATTGTTTGCAGATTGTCCGGGAATTACAGCAATTGAATATTCCAATTATCTTTGAGAAAGAGCATATCAATACTGGAGCAATGGCCAGTGAGTTATTTCTATCGATTCTTAGCAGTATTGCCCAGGATGAATCCCACTCAACTGCCGGAAATCTACGCTGGGCAATCAGGAAACGTTTTACTAGTGGCAAATTCCATGTATCCTCAGCACCCTATGGATATTCAATTGAGGATGGCAACTTAGTTATCAACCATACTGAAGCAAAGACTGTACGACAAATCTTTCAACGATTTCTAAGTGGAACATCAGCCAGTCAAATTGCTAAAGAATTAAATCAAAAGCAGGTATCAACAAAACGTGGTGGCCAATGGCGTAGTAACACTGTAATTAATATCTTGCGAAACAGTAATTACACCGGTGATATGCTCTGCCAGAAAACCTACCGTGACGATCAATATCATCGTCATTTTAACCAAGGTGAACTCGCTCAATATCTAATTGAAGATCATCACCCTAGTTTGATTAACCATGAAAACTTTAACAGAGTGCAAGTTCTGCTTAAAGAAGCCGTCAAAAAACGCCATATCGAAACTGGCAGCCATAAGTATCAACAGCACTACCTATTTTCTGGCAAAATCATCTGTGGTCAATGTGGGACGATTTTCAAACGACAAACGCGGCCACATAAAATCTACTGGGCCTGCCAGCAACATTTAAGATCTGCTCAGCAATGTCCAACTAAGGCAGTGTCTGAAGCCAGTCTGAAAGCTGCCTTCTGCAATATGATAAATAAGCTAGTTTACAGTAAGAAGTTCTTACTTCAGCCATTGTTAGAAGGCCTGAAAGAAGAAGCTAATGTCAACAGCGATGGTCAACTGATTTCTTTAACTAAGCAAATCAAAGCAAATGACCACAAAGCTGAAACGCTCACCGAATTGATGCATGCCGGTTTATTAGATAAAGCGATCTACGTCAACCAAACCGCTAGACTCGAGCAAGACACTTACCAATGTCAGGAAAAGATTAAACAGCTTAATGGCCAAAATACTGATTCAGCAAATGACTTTGAGGATGTTCGTACCTTATTACGTTGGTGCCATCAAGGGAAACAGCTTACTGAGTTTAATGAAGGTGTATTTCAAGAATTTGTTCAACAGATTGTGGTTAACAGTTCAAACAAAGCAACGTTCATCTTGAAATGTGGATTAAAGCTACCTGAAAAGCTAAACAAAAATGCCACTATCGATGGACACTTTTACCGTGACATCATCAAACAACGTTACAACGATCCAATCAAACAAGCAGAATATTTGTACAGTATTATCGAGAGTGAAGGTGATTTAATTGGGTAAAGTGAGGATTATCCCCGCTCATCAGCAAAAAGGCAATAGCGTTCAACCGCAAAAAAATAGACTACCATTTGAACAGCTCCGAGTGGCGGCCTACTGCCGGGTTTCGACTGATTATGATGAACAAGCCAGTTCATATGAAACTCAGGTGGCTCACTATAAAGAACTAATTCAAAAAGAACCAACCTGGGAGTTTGCAGGTATCTACGCCGATGATGGAATCTCAGGGACTAACACTAAGAAGCGGGAACAATTTAATCAGATGATTGCAGCCTGCAAAGCCGGTAAAATTGACCTGATCGTCACTAAATCAATTAGCCGGTTTGCTCGAAATACCATTGATTGTTTGAAGTATATCCGAGACTTAAAAGCCATCAATGTGGCCATCTTCTTTGAAAAAGAGAACATCAACACCATGGATGCCAAAGGTGAGGTGCTGATTACCATCATGGCTTCTCTTGCCCAACAAGAAAGTGAATCCCTATCGCAAAACGTTAAAATGGGAATCCAGTACCGCTACCAACAAGGTAAGGTCTTCGTCAACCATAATCATTTTCTCGGCTATACCAAGGACGCTCAGGGTAATCTGGTAATTGAACCGGAAGAAGCTAAAGTCATCAAACGGATCTTCTATAGTTATCTAAACGGGATGAGTATGAAGCAAATCGCGGACTCACTCAAAGCTGATGGTATTTTAACTGGTGGTAAAACAAAGAACTGGCAATCCAGCGGTGTTTCAAAAATTCTAAAGAATGAGAAATACATGGGTGATGCTCTATTGCAAAAGACTTACACTGTTGATTTTCTGAGCAAGAAACGCGTCAAGAATAACGGTATCATGCCTCAATACTATGTAGAAAACGACCATCCCGCGATTATTCCCAAGCCGGTATTCATGCAAGTCCAGCAGCTCATCAAACAACGACAAAACGGGATCACTACTAAGAATGGTAAGCACCGGCGACTTAACGGCAAATATTGTTTCTCCCAAATAGTCTTTTGTGGAAAATGCGGCGACATTTTTCAACGGAATATGTGGTACCGACCAGAAAAGGTAGCAGTCTGGCGTTGTGCTAGTCGAATAAAGCGAAGCAAAACCGGAAGGCGATGCATGATTAGAAATGTCAAAGAACCACTGCTAAAGGAAGCCACCGTAGAAGCCTTTAACCAGCTCATTGAAGGACACGAGTTAGCTGGCAAACAGATAAAGGCTAACATTATGAAGGTCATCAAAAATTCTAAAGGACCTACCCTTGATCAACTCGATAAGCAACTGGAAGAGGTCCAAATGCAGCTCATCCAGGCCGCCAACCAGCATCAAAATTGCGATGCCCTCACCCAGCAAATCATGGATTTGCGAAAGCAAAGAGCAAAGGTGCAAAGCCGTGAAGCTAAACAGCGAGCAAAACTACACAGCATTGATGAAATCAACAAACTGATCGAATTCCACAAATATGGCTTAGTGGACTTTGATGAGGGTTTGGTTCGTCGCCTAGTAGAAAAAATCACCATCTTCAAACGCTACATGGAGTTCAAGTTCAAAGATGGTGAAGTTATCAGAATTAACAAATGAAATTTAGCTTATTCGGCACTTAGCTATTTTGGCTGGGTGCTGTTTTTGATTAGCTGAACTTTTTTCCCTTTTTGCAGTCGCCACACCTTACGGATCTGATCCTTTTTTATTGCCCAAAAGCACGCCTGAACAACATCACCATTTACTTCCCACTCACCGTGTCGAGGAGTGATATCAAAAATGCGTTGCCAGGATTCTTCTTTCACTCGCTGTTGCTGGTTTACAGTTAGATTATCGAACCATTTTTCTTTACAATCCCATTCTTCATCACTCTTGGCGTCAGAATAATACCAGTCATTCAAGACAAAGTGCCATCCTTGAAAGTCACTTAGTAATACCTTTTTCTCGGGAATCTCAAGTTCAATACATACTTCATCTGGATAATCTTTGACCCATCTGAAGTCGGGACGCCGATGTTGATAATCACGACTCCGATACCAGGCCCAAATTGGGTATGTATCTTTTTTATTGGACGGTCCAATCTGCTTAATCATTTGTTGAATCATCCAGTGATAAGCTCTAGAAAAGTCATGATCATCTTTTAGGTTAATGGAAAGCTCCGGATTACAAAAAAAGATCCCTTCATCCATAATCTTTTGATAAACCTTATAAGGTTGTATCGTCCAAACAATCATGCCTAGTCCTTATCTAAATAGAAACTCTTTAGACGATAAGTGGTTACTGGTTCAACGTAATAATTGTACTTTGCAACCAAGTCACAAATCTGGTCTCCATTGATCAGGGTAATAATCCGTGTTCCTTCCCGTGCAGTCTTAACCGCTTCTCTCGTGAAGTCAGAGTTAGTGATGAAGATACCAAACTCAGCGTTAAATTTGTCCATTGCACCACGAAACTTATCAATTTCTGGGGCTGACACTTTGCCTTGCCAACGTTTAGCCTGAAGTGCTACCCGAGTAGTACGGTAATCATCCGAACGAACGTAGCCGAAGCCATCTAAGCCACCATCAGCAACATACTGAACGCCAATTTCATCTTCAACATCAATGCCCATTTTAGTAAGCAGGCCTCGACAAAAGAGTTCAAACTTCTTTGGATTCATCTTCATCAATGCATCAAGGAGCTGCTGACGCCATGGTTCATCAACTTCATCTGTATCCTCCTGATCGTCAGTATCATCAATATCGGAATCGGTAATCCTATTCTGTCTTTGTTCACTAATCATCTTTTCAACAACTGGCCGTACATCATGAGCACCATCAAAAGTTGACAGATTTACATTCCGTCCCTTTTCTGATAATTGCAGCAAACGCCCATCTTGGCTAAGATATCCAGTCATGATGAGATATTTAATTGCATAATTTAGTGTCCACGCAAAAGGACTATATTTCCTTCCCGTCTTTTTAGATACCCTAATTCGATCAACTTCATCTTCTGAAATCATATCAGAATTGTCATGGATGTCTTGACGAATTTCTTTTCTTGAAACCTGTCCACCTAAACGATGCATTGATTTTAGTACTTCATTCATCGTTAGATTTTCAATGTTTATTTGTCGATTTGCCATCTTATTACCCGCCTTAAAATTCTTCTTATATTAATTTTATACGTCGAGTACACAATTGTCCTGCGAATTTTCCATTTTTCAGGCAATTCTGATAAAACCCAATATCACAATCGTTAACTCAACCCTCAGCACTATATCTGCATGTTTTCGCATCAGCCACAAACATCGTTATCTCAACCTTTAGCCTAGCTTTCATTACCATCATACCCACGACTTGCCAAACTGGACATCCGTACACACGACTATCGAAATAGGACATAGAGAACTCGACCCTCCAGTCCAAAATCAAAAAAGTGTGCAGATTCCAATCGTTTAGGAAGGAAAATGCACACTTTCAATCAGCTATAAATACCGTCATACCGGCGTTTATCGGCTATTTTTCTGTACGTTCAAGGACAGTAACGCTCTCAACATGCGGGGTCTGAGGGAACTGATCAACTGGCTGGATTGGCTTGACGACATGATAGCCGACAGAGGCAAAGCGCTGCAGGTCGCGGACCAAAGTGGCCGGATTGCAGCTGACATAAATAATCTTAGCTGGCGCCATCTTGCCGGCAGCATCGATCAAGGTTTCATCAAGACCTTTACGCGGCGGGTCAACGATCAAGACATCGGGCTTCAACCCTTCTTTTTGCCACTTGGCCATCTGCTCTTCGGCCTTGCCCACCACAAATTCGGCATTATCGATCTGGTTGACCTTGGCATTTTGCTTGGCGTCTTCAATTGCAGCTGGGACGATTTCAACCCCGTAGACCTTTTTGGCATGCTTGGCCACCGCCAAAGAGATCGTACCAATGCCACAATAGGCGTCAATTACAGTCTGCGTACCATCCAGTCCAGCGGCTTCAATTGCCGTTTGATAAAGTTTTTCGGTCTGTTGCGGATTAACCTGGTAAAACGACAGCGGCGAAATCGTAAAGTCAATGCCCAGGAGCTGATCATGAATCGTATCGCTGCCCCAGAGCGTATGATTCTCCAATCCTAAGAGCTTGTTCGTCCGCTTGGTGTTGACGTTTTGCACGATGCTCTTAACCTCGGGCACCCCGCTGACGATCCCGGCTGTAATTTCTTCGGCATACGGCAGCTGTTTGGTATTGGTAACCAGCACCACCATGATCTCATGACTGTAGTAGCCGCGCCGGACCATGACCGTTCGAATGCAGCCGCGGCCAGTTCTTTCATCATAGGCACGAATGTTGTATTTCCGCAGCAGATCACGGACGACCAGAATCGCCTGATCGATTTTCGGATCTTGAATATAGAAATCCTCAATCGGTACCAGATCATGGCTGCCCCGCTTATAAAATCCAGTCTGCAGCTGGCCTCGCATATACTTGACCGGTACCTGCGCCTTGTTGCGGTAGTGATATGGTTGGTCCATCCCCATTGTTGGCGCCACCTTCAATTCATCCAAGTGAGCCTTTTTGAGCAGTTCTTCAATCTGATGCTGTTTAAATTTCAGCTGCGCCGGATAGCTGAGAATTCCCAAGGGAGCGATGCCGGTTTTCAAATAACGGGCATCGTTGATCTCAACGCGGTCCGGACTTTTGGTCAACAGCTGCTGCAGCTCTCCCCAGGCAAATTTAGCCGTCACTTTGGTAATCTTGATTTCGGCCTGTTCACCGGGTAAGACGTACGGCACAAAAACCGGATAATTATCAACCTTGACGACGCCATTGCCTTCATAGGTCAGATCAGCTACCGTTGCCGTCAAGACCTCGCCTTTATGAACCGGTACAGTGATTTTTGCCATGTTTTTCTCCTTTAGCAAACACAGGGACTGCTGACAAGATTGCCCGCAGCCCCTGTTTGGTTTCAATTATTTTTGAGATGCTTCATCATCGTGAATATTGTCGACTTCACGTACAAAGTCATCTTCCACGCGCTTCATATCCGGTGACACGGTAATTGCATCATCCGGAATCTCATCAAGGTTGGCAACTACTTCCAAGTGCTGCTTGAGATTGCGGAAATGCATCGGCGCGTCGCCACCATACTCGCCATCCAAATTGATCATCACGCGATCTTCTGAATTGACGGGCGTTATGTCGATCTCGCTGGCCTTGGCGTAAATAATGCCAGGATCACCAATATGCTTACCTTGCAGTGCCTTGGCCATCAAGCGCATCATGCCGATCAGACTGCTCTCCTTGACAATGATCATCGTGAACTTGCCATCATCAAGCGCGGCGTCCGGTACGATCTGTTCAAAGCCGCCAACGGAATTGGTCAGCGCGATCAGAATCGTAGAAGCCTGGCCACGGTATTCATGACCATCGTACTTGATGTCCATTTCAACCGGCTTGATTCTTGGCAGCAGTTCGGCCCCTTTCGCCAGATATGCCAAATAACCAAACAGCGACTTCATCTGTGAAGGCACCTCATAGGTCAGTTCCGTCAAGGTCCCCCCAGCCGCGATGTTCATAAAGTAGTTGTCGCCAGCTTGACCAATATCGATCTTGAACTTTTTGTTTTTGCGCAAGATCAGCTTGGCCGCGGCGATCGGATCATCACGCGGAATCCGCAGGGCACGCGCATAATCGTTGGTCGTCCCCGCCGGAATAATCGCCAGGGCAGGACGATGCTCAAGTCCGGCAATCCCGTTGACGACCTCGCTTAACGTCCCATCGCCACCGGCAGCTACGATCAGGTCAAAGCCTTCCTTAGCCGCGCGCGTTGCTTCGTTCTTAGCCGAATTAGGCGCCGGCGTCGTGGCAAACGCACTGGTTTCATAGCCAGCCTGTTCATAGACCGCTAAAATGTCAACCAGGTCATTGCGCATGGCTTCACGCCCCGACGTCGGGTTATAGATAATCCGTGCTCGTTTTCGCATAGTTTCCTCCGCCATCAAATCAGTTTACTTTTCGTTCAAGGCCTTCATCAAAAGCTTGTTGACCACGCCTGGATTAGCCTTACCGCGCGTCTGCTTCATAATCTGACCAACTAAGAAGCCGACAGCCCGATCCTTACCATTCTTGTAGTCTTCAATCGACTGTTGGTTGTTGGCCAAAACTTCATCAACGATTGGCTGCAGCTTGGCTGGGTCGGAAAGCTGTACCAGACCATTCTTTTCCGCGTAGGCAGCTGGTTCTTGACCATCCAGAATTCCTTTAAAGACTTTCTTGGCCATCTTAGAAGAAATCGTGCCGTCATCGATCAGCTTGATCATCCCTGCCAGGTTGGCCGGCGTCAGCTTGGTATCCTGCAGATCAACCTGCTTGTCGTTTAAGTAGCTGTTGACGTCGTTCATCAGGTAGTTGGCAGCTTTCTTTGGATCAGCTCCTAAGGCAATCGTAGCCTCAAAGAAGTCAGACATTTCCTTGGTCTGCGTTAATACCATGGCGTCGTATTCGCTCAAGCCCAGATCGTTGGTGTAGTGAGCGCGCCGTTCACCAGGCATTTCTGGCATGGCATCTTGAATTTCTTGGATCCATTCATCGCTGACTTCCAGAGGTGGAATATCAGGTTCTGGGAAGTAACGATAGTCGTCGCTTCCTTCCTTGGTCCGCATTGAGATCGTTTCGCCGGTTGCCTCATCAAAGCGCCGCGTTTCCTGGGCAATCGTGCCACCAGCCATGATGACCTTTTCATGCCGCTGCTGTTCAAAGTTCAGTGCCTTCTTGACGAAATTGAAACTGTTGATGTTCTTCATTTCCGTCTTGGTACCATACTTGTCGGAGCCGATTGGACGAATCGAGATGTTGGTGTCGACCCGCATCGAGCCTTCTTCCATCTTAACGTCAGAGATCCCAGTAAACTGAATCCGCTGCCGCAAAGCTTCCAAGTAGGCCACCGCTTCTTCTGGCGAGGCAATGTCTGGCTTGGAGACGATTTCGATCAAAGGCGTGCCCTGCCGGTTCAAGTCCACGTAAGAGTAGTTGCTCGTGTGGGTGTTCTTGCCGGCATCTTCTTCAATGTGCATTTCCTTGATCCCGATTTTTTTCTTCTTGCCATTAACCTCAATTTCAATCCAGCCATCATGTGCGATTGGCGTTTCGGATTGGGTTACCTGGTAGGCCTTAGGGTTGTCAGGATAGAAGTAGTTCTTCCGGTCAAAGTGCATGTGCTTTGAGATTTGGGCGTGCAGTGCCAGACCAGCCATAATCCCATCCCGCACGACGCCTTTGTTCAACGTTGGCAGCGTACCTGGGTAGGCCCAGTCGATAACGTTGGTGTTGGCGTTGGGCTCGTCACCAAATTCTACTGGCGTTGGACTGTAGATTTTAGAGTGGGTCTTCAATTCCACGTGGACTTCAAGCCCAATGGTCGTTTCAAAGTTCATCTTAGTCTTGACCCCCTAACTTTGGCATTTGTTTGTGGAAGTCGGTCGTCTGTTCAAAGACATAACCGGCATTGTAGATCGTTTGTTCATCAAAGGCCTTGCCGATGATGTGCAGACCAACTGGCAGACCATTGTCAAAACCGGCTGGCAGAGACATTGCCGGCAAGCCAGCCATGTTAACGGGAACGGTCAGAATATCGTTCATGTACATCGTCTTTGGATCAGCAATTTCAGAACCAATCTCAAAGGCTGGGTTAGCGCCGGTTGGTCCCATGATCAGATCATGGTCCTTCAAAACGTTGGCAAAGTCTTGCGCAATCAGTGTCCGAATCTTAGCAGCCTTGTTGAAGTAGGCATCGTAGAAACCAGCGGAAAGCGAGAACGTTCCCAGCATGATCCGACGCTTGACTTCATCACCAAAGCCCTGCGTCCGTGACTTGACGTAGACTTCTTCCAACGTTTTGGCATCTGGAGCTCGGAAACCATAGCGAATTCCGTCATAACGCTGCAGGTTGGATGAAGCTTCTGATGAGGCCAGGATGTAGTAGGCTGGCACGCCGTATTTGGTATGCGGCATCGAAACATCCGTATCAATGATGGCACCCAGTTCTTCAAAGTGCTTTAAGGCATTATTGATTACCGCCCGCACGCCTGGCTGAATTCCTTCATCCAGATATTCTTTTGGCACGGCAATTTTGAGGCCCTTGACATTCGTGTTTTCGTTCAGGTTGGCAGCCCAGTTTGGCACTTGACGATCTGAAGAAGTCATATCGTGATCGTCTTGTCCACTGATGATTTCCGTCAGCAGCGCGTTGTTCTTAACGCTGTTGGTGATCCAGCCAATCTGGTCAAAACTGGAGCCAAATGCAATTGCCCCCCAGCGTGAGACCCGGCCATAAGTTGGCTTCAAGCCGACCACGTTATTGTATGATGATGGCATTCGAATTGAGCCACCCGTATCAGTCCCCAAAGCACCAATGACATCACCCGCCGCAACGGCAGCCGCCGAACCACCTGAAGAACCACCAGGAACCCGCGTCAGATCCCAAGGGTTGTGGGTCGTAAAGAAGGCCGAGTTTTCCGTTGAGCCACCCATGGCAAACTCATCCAGGTTGGTCTTACCAACATTAATGAAGTCTTGGGCATTCAGCTTTTCAATTACCGTGGCATCATAGATTGGCGTAAAGTTTTCCAGCATCTTAGAGGCCGCCGTCGTCTTTAAGCCCTTGGTTACGATGTTGTCCTTGACTGCCAGTGGCACCCCAGCCAGCAGCTTGTCCGCCGCGATTCCTTCATTGTCGATTGCTTCGGCACGCTTTAAAGCTTCATCTTCATTCAGCGTGATAAAGGCCTTGACGTCATCATCAGTTTCCTTGATCCGGTCAAAGGCTGCCTTGGTCAGTTCCTTGGCGCTGATTTTTTTGGTCTGCAGGTCTTCATGCAGCTGAGTCAAGTCGGTTTCATTGAACTTCATTATTCGCCGTCCTCACTTTCATCATCCATGATTGCTGGCACCTTAATCAAGCCGCCTTCCGTGTCGGGAGCATTTTTAAGCAGGGCTTCTCGCTCGTTGCTCTTGACTGCAACGTCTTCACGCATAACGTTGACGCGATCCGTTGGCGAATACATTGGTTCCACGCCATCAGTATTCTGCGCCTGCAGTTCTTCAAACATATCGATGATGCTGCCCAGTTGTGGGGTGAACTTAGCAAGCTCGGCATCATTGAATTCTAGTTTGGCCAATTCGGCAACGTGCTTAACCTGCTGCTGATCGATCTGACTAGCCATTCTTTCTCCTCTTTTCCTTAAGTTAGGTATTGCATACGTTCATCTATTTTATCACACAAAGCCCGCTGTTTTTAGCAAAAACGCCACCGCAAGCGCGATGACGTTTAAATTTTATTAATATGAGCTGAAGACATGGGTTCGGAAAGTATTTGAACCAGAATCACGGTAGACGACCGCCTGCATTTCGGAAGACGATTGAATCTTGATATCGATTGGAATTCCGTTTGGCAGATACTTCTTGGCCGCGCGTGCAATATATTGCGTAAAGCTCTGCACTTCAGACTGGCTGTAGAACTGCGTCGTAACCGTAATGTGCATCCCCGAAAGCGTGCCATTCTGATATTGGGCCTGAGCCGTCACGCCGCTAAGGTTCGGGAAGAAGCTTTGAATCTGACTCTTGAAGTTGGAGAAGCTCGTGTTGTCAGTCTCATTGTCGCTGTTGGTTGAAGTAGCGTCACTGGCTTTTGGCAGCACCTTGGTTGAGTAGTTCAATTTCTTCCAGCTCTTGATGGTATTTCCGTTGTTCTTGCTATAGGCAAAGAAGCTGCCCCCTACCAGGCTGTCATTGGGCGCCTGCTTGTACAATGCAATAACGATCGGCACGTTTTTAAGCGCGGACTTTTTGCGCAGCCGCGTTAAGATCTTTTGAGCAGCAATCTTACCCTGCTTTTGAATTTCAGCATCCGAAAGCTTCTTTTGGTAGGTAGGACCGTCCGTTGTCTTTTGGTAGTAGTAGACCGAGTTGATCCCAATCCCAATGGTAATTCCCTTTAAGGTCAGCGAATTGCCGTTTTGCTGCATGAAGTCTTGTTCTTCAATCTGCTGAACGTATTCTGGGTTCGGATCGCTCTTTTTACCCTGGGCGGCGTTTAAACCGGTTGGATTGCTCTTGGTTTTGCGTCCCAGCCAGTTTTCAATCGTATCCGTACTCAGATACTGGCCTTCTTGGAAAATATAGCTCTTAGGCGAAAAGACCTTTTTGGAAACTTCCGTCAAGCCGGTTTCAAAACTCTTTAGGTTGTAGCTGTTGTCATTTTGGTTGATATTGACACCACGCGCCTTGCTGACCTTGTAATGGCCATTTTGAATGACGCCTTGATACTGACCACTGGCAGTCCCTGTCGTCGTAAGCTTGCTGGATGACGAAGAGGTTTTCTTTCCAATGCCGCATGAGGCCAAAAGTACCGTGCTCATCAACACGACTACCATCAGCGTCAGCTTTTTTAGCTTCTGTAGTTTCACGTTAATCCTCCTTCATCGCTTGAGCAAATCGGCTCTCATTCCAGACCTCGACTCCCAGATCCTGGGCCTTGGTAAGCTTGGAGCCAGCCTTTTCTCCAGCGATGACCAAATCTGTTTTTTTCGACACGCTGCCGGTTACGCTGGCACCGCGTTCTTCCAACCATTGCTTTGCTTGATCGCGCGTCATTTCATTGAGCTTGCCCGTCAAGACCACGCGCTTGCCCTGCCACTCTTTGGCCGCCGCGCTGTCTTGAGCGATCGGCGCTGGTCCATGGTATTCCAGATTGACACCGGCCGCCTGCAGCTCTTGAATCAATTCCTGCACCTGCTCGTTGGCAAAATAATTTTTCAGACTGTCGGCAATAGTTGGCCCAATCGTGTTGATCTCGGCAATCGATTCCTCATCGGCTGCTATTATTGCTGCCAGAGAGCCAAAATGCTGGGCTAAGATGCGAGCCGCCTTGGCACCGACATGACGAATGCCCAAGCCAAACAATAGACGCTCAACAGAATTATTGCGACTGTTGGCAATCGATGTCAATAGGTTATTAGCCGATTTGGGCCCAAATTTATCTAATGTTAATAATTGGTCATAGGTTAAACGATACAGATCGGCAACATCATGAACCAAATGACGATCCCAGAGCTGCTCAATTACTCTTGGTCCCAGATGGTCGATATTCATGGCATTGCGTGAGGCAAAATGAACCAGACCTTCTTTTACCTGTGCCGGACACATTGGATTGATGCAGCGCAGCGCTACCTCATCATCCAGGTGAACCAGTTTGGATTGACAGACCGGACAAAGCGTTGGAATCTCATATGGCTGACTGTCAACCGGACGCTTATTTAAGATAACACGTGAGATCTCAGGAATGATATCACCGGCCTTATGCAATAGAACCGTATCACCCAGGCGAATGTCCTTGTCTTTTAGATAGTCGGGATTATGCAGAGAAGCCCGGCTAACCGTCGTCCCAGCCAGCTGAACCGGATCCATCACTGCAGTCGGCGTGACGTTGCCCGTTCGACCAACCGTCCACTCAATATCTCTGACTACGGTTGCCTGCTCTTCAGGTGGGAATTTATAGGCAATCTCCCAGCGCGGTACTTTGACGGTTGCGCCCAGGGCCTCTTCAACGGCAAGATCGTTCACCTTTTCGACAATCCCGTCAATTCCATACGGCAAATCATCACGCTTGGCCGTGTATTCATCAATATAGGCTTTGATTTCTGCTTCATTATGCACGACTCGATTAAATTCATTGACGTGAAATCCTAATTGCCGCATCTTATCCAAAGCCTGGGCCTGAGTCTTGACGCCCAGTTTTTCATATTCGGGAATGTAGTACATGAAAGTATCTAGTTCTCGTTTGGCGGTAACTTTGGCATCCAGTTGCCGCAGACTGCCAGCCGCTGCGTTTCTTGGGTTGGCAAACGTTGGCAGTCCATTGGCTTCGCGTTCCTCGTTTAATTTAGCAAACGCGGCTTTGGGCATGAAGCACTCACCACGAAATTCCAGTGACAAGGGCTCGGCAAGCTTTTGCGGAATCGATTTGATGGTTTTGACGTTTTCGGTGACGTCCTCGCCAATCATCCCGTTACCCCGTGTTGAACCCTGCACGAGACGACCATTTTCATAAACCAGTGACAAAGAAAGGCCGTCAATCTTCAGTTCCAGATTATATTCTGTCGTCCCGGTAAAATTAGGGTTATCCTGCTGGCGAGCATTAAAGTCCATTAATTCGGCGACGGAAAAGACATCCCCCATCGAAAGCATTGGAATGGCATGTTCGACTTTGGTCAAGACGGTTTCCGCTGCGCCCCCGACTTTTTGCGTTGGCGAGTCAGGCGTGATCAGTTCGGGGAAACGATTCTCAATGTCAACCAGCCGCTGATAATTACGGTCATAAACATAGTCCTCAACGGTAGGCGCATCCTGTTCATAATATTCCTTACCCCACTGCAGCAGCTGGGCTTTCAACGGACCGATTTCTGCCGTGGCTTCTTTGAGTGTCAAGTCATTGACTGATTTTTGTTCTGTCATTGCAGACCTCGCTTTTAATTAACCTTGGTAATTGGCGCAAACTGAGCTAGCAAGCGTTTAACGCCCTCGTTTGGAAAGGCAATATCCAATTCCATGTCGTTGCCTGAGCCATTGACGGAAACGACCATGCCTTGTCCCCATTTCTTATGCTGAACCTTGTCGCCGACTTTCCAGGCCTTCTTATCAGCCCCAGTTCCCGTACTTTCCTGCTTAGCTGAGTGCTTTAGGCCATGTGCACGCCGCTGAGCCGTAAAGGTTGTTGCCTGAGCAGCTGCCTTGGCAAACGGCGTGTTCATACTCTTAGCCTTGCCCGAGCCGTCCGCGTTTTCAAATTTGATCAGATCATCATTGATTTCTTCGACGAACTGCGAAGGCTGATTGCGCTGCACGCGACCATAGAGCATCCGTGAGTAGGCATTGGTCAGATACAGCTTGCGTTTGGCCCGCGTAATGCCGACATATGCCAGCCGACGTTCTTCTTCCAATTCCTTTTCATTGCTCAAGGAACGATAGAGCGGGAAAATGCCTTCTTCCATTCCAACCAAAAAGATCACCGGAAATTCCAGACCCTTAGCAGCATGCAAGGTCATCAAGGTTACCTTAGGCGCTTCTTCATCAACGTCATCCTGATCAGAAACCAGTGCCAAATCAGACAGGAAGTTCATAAGCTTTTGCCGATTATCGCCTTCATCTTCGCCATGCTTTTGATCATATTCTTGAGTTACCGATTTGAATTCTTCCAGGTTTTCCTGCCGGGTTTGCGCCTGCAGATCATTTTCGGCTTTCAGCATCTGCAGATAGCCGCTCTTGGTCAAAATCTCATCGGTCAGTTCAGTAATGGTCAGATAATCGGCCTCTTTGGTCAGATCAGCCATCAAACGGCCAAAGTCTTCTATTTTAGCTCGAATCCGCGCGCTGATCGCATTGGCCAGCGTGACGTTTTGGGCGGCTTCTAATAGCGACCAGCCATTTTCATTGGCAAACTGCCGCAATTTGTCGATACTGCCTGGGCCAATCCCACGTTTAGGCGTATTGACGACCCGCTCAAAGCTCATGGCATCGCGAGGGTTGACAATCAAGGTCAGATAAGCCAGAATGTCACGAATTTCTTTACGATCATAGAACTTATGGCCACCAACCATGGTATATGGCACGGTTGACTTCATAAACGTTTCTTCGATCATCCGTGACTGGGCGTTGGTCCGGTATAAAACGGCAAAATCGTTATAGTGGTAGCCGTGCTCTTTAATCTCGGCTTGAATCTTGCTGACGACAAACTGGGACTCATCATGTTCATTTTGGGCCCGATAATAAGAAATCTTGTCGCCAGTACCGTTTTCCGTCCACAGATTCTTTTCCTTACGAACCAGGTTGTTGGCAATCACTTCGTTGGCTGCTTTTAGAATCGTCTGAGTTGAGCGGTAGTTTTGTTCCAGCATGACGGTGTGTGCTTCTGGATAATCGCGTTCAAAATTCAGAATGTTGTTCATGTTGGCACCCCGCCAGCCGTAGATTGACTGGTCCGCATCCCCGACTACGCACAGATTCTTGTATTTAGCCGCCAGCAGCGTAACCAGTTGATACTGTGCGTCATTGGTGTCTTGATACTCGTCAACGTGAATATAGTGGAACTTATTTTGATAATATTCCAGCGTTTCTGGATCCTTTTCAAACAGCTCAATAGTTTTCATGATCAAATCATCAAAATCCAGCGCCTGACTGTCTTCCAGTTCCTTTTGATAAAGCACGTAAGCCTTGGCCACGATTTGATTGAGCGGATTATTGGCATGACTGTTAAGCGCTGCATAGTCTGTTGCCGTCTGCATTGCGTTTTTGGCGTTAGAAATTGCACTCAGGATTGCCCGTGGATCATATTTTTTAGTATCAACGTTCAGCTCGCTGCAGATCCGCTTCATCAAGGTTCGCTGCTCGCTGGTGTCGGCAATCGTAAAGGCACGGTTATAGCCCAGCTTGTCAATATCACGCCGCAGGATTCGCACACACAGCGCATGAAAAGTCGAAACCCAGATATCACGAGCGCTTTCGCCTAACAGCTTGCCCACCCGCTCCTGCATTTCACGGGCGGCCTTGTTAGTAAAAGTAATTGCCAAGATATTCCAAGGGTTGACCCCCTGCTCTTCAATTAAGTAGGCTACTCGATGCGTCAGAACTCGGGTTTTACCTGAACCGGCTCCAGCCATGACCAAAAGCGGCCCTTCCGTAGTTAAAACGGCTTCTGCCTGCTTATCATTCATTCCTTGCAGTAATTGACTTGTCACGCCGTATTTCCATCCTCTCTTAAAATTATCGTAGACTTTATTATAGCAAATTCCCGCGGCTCATTAAAAAACGAGCAACGATTGCTCAGCGCTGCTCGCATAAAAGTTATTGCTGATCAGGAGCCGGGTTGGAATCAGTTGATGCTTTTTCATTCCAAACCTCGGTATCCTCGATTTGATGCTGTAGTTCTTCCAGGCTAGACTTACCGACTGCCCAGACGAATCCAGCTACTGCTTGCGGATCCTCCCGCACTTCGGTAAAGAAACGATAGTGCCAGTTGTCTTTTAACAGCCATTGCCGCTGCAGGGCTGCGCGTTGTGCTACCCGTGCCAGCATCATCACGGTCGGCTGCAGCGTCTGAACCTCAAAAAGCGGCATTCCGGCAATTGCCCGCAAAAGCTGCTCAGTTTGCGAAACATTAGTGGCATAGTCAAAAACACTGCCATAAGTCGACAGCCCCGGCTCAATTCCATGGACATACAGATTACCAGTTGCCGTTACGTAGAAGTCGACACGAAAGACGCCACGGTACTGCAGGTTTTCAGCTACACTGGTTACGATCCGTTCCATTTCCCGGGAAATATCCGCGCTCAGATTAGCTGGCGTCTTGACTCCCAGCAGTTGCTCATCGGAATTCAGCATCAGTTCAATCGCAGGAAACACCTGAACGTTTTCGCCATCGGTAGCTGCCAGCATCGTATATTCAGCAGTGTGATCAATCCAGGATTCCAAAAGATAGGTTCCCGCATTGATAAAATCAGCTGCACGGGTAATATCAGACTGTTTAACGATTCTCATCGACTGTTCGCCAATCCCTCTTTGAATTGGTTTTAAGATTGCTGGATAGCCGATTGAGTCAATGGACTGATAGACGTCATCCAAGCTGATTACCGTAACGTATGGTGCTACATTAACGTTGATCTGGTCCAAAAATGCCCGCTCCATCAAACGGTCCTGAACGATTTCCAACGCGTTGACTCCTTGTGGCAGATAGGCATCACGGCTTAGATAGCGCAAGACGCTAGAGTCGATCAAGTCGTTGGCATAGATAATAGCATCACACGTCTGGGCAAACATCGTCAGTTTTTCCTGGTTATTGTAGGCCCCACTGATCGTAAAATCTGCCTGTTTGGTTAAACTGGGCTGTGCATGATCGACATAAACGCCAACGTTAAAGCCAGCCCGCTTAGCAGCAGTAATCAGGGTGCTGCCGTTGCGGTCCAAGCCGATAATGCCCAGCGTCGCTCCTGGATATAATGCATTTGTACTGCTCATTAGCCCACCCCCATTAGCAGTTAGTCTTCAAATTCAGCTTTGCCATTGGCTAATGAGCTGACCTTAGCCAATGATTCGATGCGCAGTCCCTGTTTCCGCAGTTCCTGACCACCTTTTTGGAACGTCTTTTCAATTACGATGCCAGCACCAGCAACTTCAACGCCTGCTGCTTGAGCAATCTGGAGCATTCCTTCCAGTGCCTGACCATTTGCCAAAAAGTCGTCAATCAGCAAAACCTTGTCAGTTGAGCTGACGTATTTTTTGGAGATTGAGATCTGATTGGTCGTTTCCTTGGTGTATGAATAAACGCTGGCCGTATACAGATCATCTTTTAAAGTCAGACTTTTATGCTTACGGGCAAAAATCACCGGAACATTCATTGCCAGCCCAGTCATTACGGCCGGTGCAATTCCAGAAGACTCAACCGTCCAAATCTTGGTAACGCCCGCATCCTTATAAAGCTTGGCAAATTCTTCACCCATGTGTTTCATTAGGACTGGATCAACCTGATGATTCAAAAAGGCATCAACTTTTAAAACATTGCCAGGCAAAACCGTACCATACTCTTTAATTTTTTCCTGCAGTTCTTTCATGGAGTCCTCCTTAACGGCTTATTTATCATAATTGTACAACTTATAGGTCTGAATTACTGAAATTAATTTTTGGGCGTAATCCGGATCGGTTGCATAATGGGCCTCTTGCAGCGCCTTAGCAGCTTCTTTGTAGTCGGAAGCTTGGGTAACGGCTTGATAGTTTTGACTGTTGTAGTCCGTCCCATTAATCATCAGCTTGGTGTGATCCTTGATTGACTCGCTCCAGCTGGAATAAACCTTAAAACGGCCCTTAGTCGTGATCCATTTACCATTTACGTATTCTTTGGTCGTCAGAACCTGGGAGTTTTCGCCGGTTCCTTTGATGCCAAACAGGTTGTGGTATTTAGCCGCCAACTTGCTGCTGCCCCAGTCGGATTCCAGGATTGCCTGGGCAATGGTAATTGAAGCTGGAACGTTGTATTTTTTCTGCATTGCCTGAGCTTCAGGAGCAACCTGCTTGATAAACAGACGCTTGGCATTTTGTTGACGTTCGATAATCTGCTGTTGTTGGTAGCGTTGGTAGAAATGATGACCAACGTAGGCACCCAAAAAGAGCACGATGACCGTTAAAATACCAATCAGCCAGCGATGTTGAAACAGCTTTTTTGAGTGCCGCGTTTTTGAGCGGCGTTTCTTTGCCACAAATAATTCCCCCTGTTTGTTTAACGTAATTTAAAGTTCTATTTTGCATTTTACCAGACTAAAATCATTTAAAAAACTGTGAAATGCTAAATTTGCAAAAATATAAAAAAAAGCACCAGCTGGATGCTGATGCTTGATTTTTTTGATCGCAAATGATTTGTGAACCATATGTGACCATTCCAAATCTCTGAAGTGTTGATATTAAGCCGTTTCCGGTAAAAATATTAACGCTTGGAGAATTGTGAAGCCTTACGAGCCTTCTTCAGACCTGGCTTCTTCCGTTCCTTCATCCGAGGGTCACGAGTCAACAGACCGGCCTTCTTCAGAGCATCCCGGAAATCTGGGTCGACGCTCAGCAGGGCACGAGCAATCCCGTGACGAACTGCGCCGGCTTGACCAGAGAAGCCACCACCGCGAACGTTGACCAGAACGTCGTATTGACCTTCCGTCTTCGTTGCAGCAAATGGTTGGTTGACGATAGCACGCAGGTTGGCAAACGGAATGTATTCTTCGATTGCCTTGCCGTTCATCGTAATGTTACCAGAACCTGGTACCAGACGAACCCGTGCGGTAGCATCCTTGCGGCGACCAGTACCACTGTATTGAACTTGTTGAGCCAATTCCGTTCCCTCCTTAGATTAAGTTCGTGATGTCAAGCACTTCTGGTTGTTGAGCAGCGTGCTTGTGATCTTCACCAGCATAAACATGCAGCTTCATACCCATCTTGCGACCAAGAGGAGTGTGTGGCAGCATGCCCTTGATGGAATCTTCCACCAGCTTTTCTGGTTCGTTGGCGCGACGTTCGCCCGCCGTCTTTTGCTTCAGACCACCAGGGTAGTCAGAGTGACGGTAGTAGATCTTGTCAGCAGCCTTCTTACCAGTCAACTTAACTTCGGCAGCGTTGATAACGATGACATTGTCACCAGTGTCAACGTGTGGGGTGTAGGTTGGCTTGTTCTTGCCCTTCAGAATGGAAGCAACAACGGATGCCAGACGACCCAGGGAGATACCCTTGGCGTCGACAATGTACCATTTGCGGTCAACTTCACCAGGTTTTGCCATGTATGTCGTTCTCACGATTAAGTCCTCCAATTTTTGTCTTTCTTTTACAAATAATTGTGTACCGAGTAATTAGATGGAAAAGAAATACCATTCGTTATTTTACTTGATAGATTCCGATTCGTCAATGGTTTTGTTATTCTGATCACCATAATCAACGCTGACCAGATAAAGGCCGCTGGCTGGCGCTGTCATGCGGGCCTGATTGCGATCCTTAGCAGCCAAAACCCTGATAACGTCATCGACCGGTCGTTGATTGCTGCCGATCTCTAATAAAAAGGCCACCATAATGCGAACCTGATTATATAAGAAGCCATTCCCGACAAAGTCAAAGACGATCTCATTATTGGCCTCATCACGATGCACATCTGCCTGATAGATCGTTCTGACATTGCTTAGAGCCTGACTTCCTGATGCCACGAAACTGGTAAAATCATGCTCGCCAACCAGGTCTTGTGCAGCTTTTTGCATTTTAGCCACGTCGACCGGATATTTGAAATGAGCCGTATAGTTGCGTTTAAACGGATTAACGAAATCACTCTGATCAACTCGATAGCGATAATGCTTTGAATGGGCATTAAAGCGAGCGTGAAAGTCCGGGCTGACCAATTCGGCTTTTTTAACAATGATATCCAGCGGCAAAAGACTGTTTAAGGCTTTACGCATTGAATCATTCCCAAGCTTGTATGGGCAGTCAAAATGCGCCACTTGATTGAGCGCATGTACCCCCGCATCCGTACGACCGGAACCAATTACGGACAATGGCGGCTCTGGATTCTTGGCAATCTTGTTGACGGCATTTTTCAAGGTCTGCTCAACCGTACGTTTATTAGGCTGAATCTGAAAACCGGAAAAATTGGTTCCATCGTAAGCAAAAGTTATTTTGTAGCGATACACTTGATAATTCCTTTCAAATTAAAATAGCATTCCTGTTGACATCAGCCGCGTCGCCAGGAGAATAACGGTGGCTAATGTCAGGCCAATCATCGCCAGCGTGTCATTTCGATGCCAATGCAGCACCCGATATTTGGTCCGTGGCGCATCTGGATCATAGCCCCGGGCCTCCATTGCAGTTGCCAGCTCCTCAGCTCGTTTAAATGAGCCGACAAACAATGGTATCAAAAGCGGCTCCAGTCGTCTGGCACGCTCAATCAAACTACCTTCGTCAAAGTTAACGCCTCTTGATTTCTGAGCATTCATCACTTTGGTTGTTTCATCCATGATGGTTGGGATAAAGCGCAAAACGATCATCAGCATGACGGCAATCTGATTAACTGGCACGTGCAGATAACGCAACGGTTTCATAAATGCCTCCATGGCCGCCGCTAATTGAAGCGTTGGCGTAGTGGCGGTCAAAACGGTTGAGATGGTGATGATCAGAATAAACCGCGCCAAAATAATTGCCGACTGATAAAAACCGCCACTGGTAATTGCCAACCAGCCCCACTGCCAATAAACGTGCCCACCGCTGCTGAACAGCAGTTGAATCGCCACTGTAAACAAAATGATCCAAAATAACGGCTTAATGCCGCGCCAATAAAGCTTCAATGGCAGTCTGCTCAATGCAATCAAAGTCCCCAGTACGATAAACAGCCACAAATATCCCAGCCAGTTGCTTGCCAAAAAGACAATCACCACGTACCAAAAGCAGCTGAAAAGCTTAACGCGCGGATCAAGATGATGCAGCCACGAGCTTCCAGGTACGTACGCGCCCAGTATTACCTTGGCATTACCCATTTGCTCGTCCCCCTTGCTTAAGTCTAGTCGTTAACTGATCCGCCAGTTTTTCAATCGTCAGCGGTACACTATCCGCTAAGCGCAGACCATGACTTTGCAGCTGTTGAGCAAACGCAACGCTGGATGGTGGCATGATGCCAGCTTCATTAAGCAGAGCTGCATTACTGAACAGTTCATGTGGCGTCATAAAAGCAGCTTTTTGCCCATGGTTCATTACCAAAACATGATCGGCAAAACGAGCTGCCTGTTCCATCTGGTGTGTAATCATCAAAATGGTCGTGCCTTTTTGATGAAGCTCATCAACCAGATCTAGCAAGTCGGTACTGGCTTGAGGATCTAACCCTGCAGTCGGCTCATCCAAGATCAAGACGCTTGGATGCATGGCCAAAACACCAGCAATTGCCACTCGCCGCATTTGCCCGCCCGAAAGTTCAAACGGTGATCGTTCATTGATGTCACTGGGCAGTTTTAAAGCTTCTAAAGCTGTCAGTGCCTGTTCTTTAGCTTGAGCAGGTGAAACACCCAGATTCAGCGGACCAAACATAACGTCTTTTAAAACCGTTTCAGCAAACAGTTGGCTTTCGGGAAACTGAAACACATAGCCGACCCCTTGCCGCAGTCTTGCCAACGCCTTCTTGTCAGCCCGATTGTCAATTACGACCTCGCCTACGCGCAGCTGGCCATGCGTTGGCACCAATAATCCATCCAGCATGGCCATCAGCGTTGACTTGCCGCTACCAGTATGCCCGACAATTGCCGTAAAACTGCCAGTTTCAAGCTTTAAGGAAAAATCCTTGATTGCCCAGGCAGCCATTGGCGTATCGGCTTGGTAGATATAATCAACGTTTAAGAATTCAATTGCTGACATAGCCACTCCACCATCCGTTCTGAATCTAAATATTGTGCTGGCACATTGATCCCCCGTTTTTTCAACAGCAGCTGCAGTTGTTGAGCAAACGGCAATGCCAGATGCAGATCAGCCAGTTTAGCCGGATCTTGCAGTAAAGTCGCTGTTTCGCCCTGCATTGCGACCTTGCCATGATCCAAGACCACTACATAATCGCTAAGAGAAAGCTCCACTGGGTCATGCGTAATTGAAATTACAGTCATATCACGCTCAGCAATCAATTTTTTCAACAGTTTCAACAAGTCGTGCCGCCCTTTTGGATCCAGCATGCTGGTAGCTTCATCTAAAATGATGACTCGTGGACCGATTGCTAAAATCCCAGCCAAAGCAACCCGCTGCTTTTGCCCACCAGAAAGCATTGCTGGCTCACTGTCAGCAAAGTCCTGCATTCCAACGGCCTTTAGAGCTTCATCAATGCGAGCCTGCATCTGGTCATGTGGTATCTGATGGTTCTCAAGACCAAATGCAACATCATCGGCAACTGTAGTCCCAACAAACTGATTGTCAGGATTTTGAAACACCAAACCAATTTGCTGTCGCAGCTGCTGAAGATTTTTTTCATCTACCAACAGCTCATCAATCTTAATCATACCGCTGCTTGGTATTAAAAGCCCATCAATCAGTCGTGCCAGAGTACTTTTGCCGCTGCCGTTATGTCCGATCACTGCCGTCCATTTTTTCATGGGCAGCTGTAAGGTTACATCATTTAACGCCGCCTGTGTGCGATCCGGATATTTAAACGAAAGGTGTTGAATATCAATCAATCACGTCACCCATTTCTTTTTGAACTCATTATCTTATTTTAACATCTAAATTTCAAGAATAAGTTAGCCACTGGACTCAAATAAATAATACTGACCAA
>ERZ791821.101-NODE-101-length-86749-cov-32.255900_pt1 | contig 86749 bp, 90 predicted proteins | sample MGYA00510300_ERZ791821 | MGnify/ENA primary metagenome ERZ791821 (study PRJEB30046, sample SAMN00792034) | human gut metagenome | study: EMG produced TPA metagenomics assembly of the A metagenome-wide association study of gut microbiota in type 2... | reverse complement strand
GTGATGCTAACATACACCTTAATCGCCCAAAATGGCGATTAGCTGCCGAACATTATCGAATGTAAAATGAAGAGGAAATGAAAGAATTATATAATGATATTTTTATAAGCAGACAAAAGTCTTTGCAATTTGTTGTATCTGAACATGATAAACAAACAGGATCAAGAATTGGTGGTTATGCACCAAGTTATTTTGATGATGATTTGATAATGGAGAAATATAGCCTACAAAGATACGTCTACTACTTCAGTATAGGAGCGGATTTGCTTCCCAATCTTACTGATAATGAAATTTCCATTTTCATTCCTAAAGATTTTGATTTGTACAATAGTAACAATATATATCCTCACTTCCCAATAAAGTGTATTATGCATACTCCCAGCATTAGAGGAAACAACGAAAAAATATGTAACAAGAACATTATGTCCAGACAATTAATTTCAACGGGCATTATTAATGACTTAGAAGAAGTGGAAGATGTTGATGAGCCTGGAAAAATGTTGTTGGAGCCTGTAATGGGTAATAAAATAGGTGGAACACCGGCCATGCTCCAACGCGAGCCGTCTTATTATACATGGTTAGATAAAGACAAATATGAATTTGTCATGCAGTTTGATGAAAGCTCCTATTTGCGTAATCAAATCATAGGAAATGAGCCGTTTTGTCATGGAATAATTTATTTTTATGGTAAGTTTGAAAACGGTGTGCTGGTTGATCTTGTAGGAGGGTTTTGGCAAAATTAAAATTCGATAACATACAGATAAATCACTTATGAAATAGCGATTATCTGTCAAACATTAGCCACTGAACATTCATTTAATATTTCATTTATGCGCAGGATTGAAAATGAAGAATTTAATCGTATTAGAAATACATTATTAACATTATACAAAGACAAAAAATGTCCAGTTAATAAATACTTTTATTATTGTAGGACAGAACCGTCTAAGGAATATGCAGCATCAAAATTGTTTGATGATTTTCCTTTGGAACTAAATGAAAAGATTTTATTATGGTCTTATGGAGATAAATATATACTGGAAGTAGAAGTCAATTATTTTATTGAATTCATGAAGTTACTAAAAGTATGGGAAATTGATGCTATCAATATGGACATACTGTTGGCTTTTCCAAAGAACTATGAATGGCTTATAGTTTTTGGTGATGATGAACTGGAATATAAGATATTAGAGTTCTTACCACTAAGAACAGAAGAGCAATATTGATTGAAATGCCTTTTATTCTTATAATAAAGAAGTAAACATCGGCTAATACGTGGCTTAACCTCCCTTGAAAGGTCGGTTAGCCTCAAAACATTATAGTTTCGTAATAAAAATAGGTGATATGATATTTATACTTGAACCATATATATCAGTAGGCGACATCAAATTTGGTATGAGTCGCGAAGAAGTCGAAGGTCTCTTTGCAGAGGAACCGAAATTTGAACATGTTGATTTTCTTAAAAGGCAACATTTAGGCTGGAATAGTTTTTCTGTAATATTTAAGAAAAATCAAGTAGAGGAAGTTACATTCACTCCTGATGGCAGTCACCAAGTCATTTGGAGTGATATTGATATTCTCAATGATGCTCAAATTGTTAGGAAGCTAAATAAATTTGAAAAAGCATCCCAAACATTGGATAGTAAATTATACTTTTCGTTAGGAATAGCCCTAATAGGAAATGGTAAAGATAGAACACTTTCAGTCTTTTCAAAAAAGACAGAAAAGGAATGGAAGAAATCGGTTATCTCTTCAAATAAATAATGAAACTATAACATACACCTCAATCGCCCAAAATGGCGATTAGCTGCCGAACATTATCAATGTGCAAAATAAAAAGAAATAATATGGAACTGAAACAATATCTTAAAACAAATTGCCATTGGGAGAATCGAGTAATAATAAGCCCGAATGAACTTATGGCAATTTATACTAAAGCAAACTACCAACCGACTTCAAAGTTGATAGATTTTCTCATCTATTTCTACAATATGGAAATACAGTTTCCTAATGTAGATGTACACTTCAACACTAAAAAGGTATTGAAACGTACTCCATATTATTTAAGGTTTGAAGAATATTGTGACTTGCTTCATGTTCCATATGTTTGTCCTTTTGGGGAATATGATCACGGATATATGGTCTTACTCATTGATAAAAGAGACAATATTTATGGAGTAATGGATGATTATGTTGAACATTTTGGAAATGATTATTTCAAAATGCTAAATCAACTCTATAGTCTATAAACATTGATAACAAGCGGCTCAACCGCCTCTGAAAAGGTCGCTTAGCCGCCAAACATTACCAGCATAAAAGAAAAATAAAATGAAAAAGGAAAAGAAATTTTTTATAAATGGACGAGAAAATGAAGTCCTTCTTAAAGATTGGGATACGTCTGACGGATGCATAGCTACTGATAGAATCACAGTAGATGGCTTACCTGTCGGATATATGTATCGTGAGAAACCGGAAGAAGACAGTCCATTTGATGGATATGATAGTGGGTGGCGGTTTACAGCAGGAGATGAGAGTGACGAGTATATGCAAAAGGCCGAAAATAGTGGGATATATAAACTAAATACCATCTGCCAGTACGATCCTGATATAATTCCGTTACTTCATGCTCCATACGGTACGGCTTATATCAGAGATGAAAATGGAGTGTTTCAAGAAGAGCCATTTGAACCCTTGGAAGAATAATGCTGGTAACAAGTGGCTCAACCTCCCATGAAAGGTCGGTTAGCCGCCAAACATTATCGCTAAATAAATTATAAACTAAAAAATATTGAATATGGAACTTTACATTAAAAAATGGTGGGGCAATTATGTCGGAGGGTGCGATGACTCCTTTCTATTGCTGGACTATTTCGGAAATCAGAAACAAAGTAGCTTGGAGCTAAGCAAAATACTATCCGATATTCATTTGAATACCTTATTAAAAGAAGATTCGGTGAATGAAGGAGATGCTTATTTTAAGATAAATGAGTCATATGAACCGCATTTTGATATGGCTATTAATGTGATAATAGACTTGTCGGCCATCTTACTGGAAAGTATAAAAAATGGGAAGATTGATATAAAAGAATTAGATCCTGATGGTGAATATACTAATTCATTTTTTATTTCTACATCAAAAGATGATGCGATGTTACTTCTAAGTGGTCTGGACAAATTTATAAATGCTCCACAAGAATATGAATTGGCAGATTTTATGGATGAAAGCGAATTGGAGGAATTAGTTGGCGACTGTAAGGAGATTAGCGGTATATTAACCAATTGCATTAGCCAAATGTAGCGATAACAAGCACCTGTGCCGCCAAATGGCGGCAAGCTGTAACCCATTAATCGCTTGAAAGAATAAAAAAGACGAAATATGAAAAAGAACATTACTTACTTCGGAGAAGTAGAAATCAACTCTCCCCAAGAATATAATGAGGGACAAATAGTTATTGACAATCGTCAGATAAAATTAGATCTGAATTTCTATGATGGTGTGCCTGAATATGACTGGGTTGCAGAATATGAAAACTATATCAAGGACTTGGAACAACATAAAGCCGATGTGGAAGCAGCCATTCGTGCCGATTACGAAGATGGAGGTGATGTTAAGGAATATGTCGATTTTCATCTTGAAGAATTGGACGCTTCTATAATTGATAAAGTTTTAGTAGGTACAGATGCCTCTAAGTCCAAAGAAGAAAGGTTATTGACTGCATTAAAATTGAAACGCATCGGTTTCTATCCCGGCAACGAAAACTATGCCGTATGGGATTATACCATAGGTAGAGAAATTACAGATCTGTTAGTGGTTGTAAATACTGATAGCACAGGTAAAATCAACTATGTAACATGGGAGAATTGAAAAACGACTAACAGGCATATCAATCGCCCTTGAAAGGTCGGTTGCCCACTAAACATTTGCTTATAAAATTGAATTGCAAATGAATAAAGTAAAAATAGAAATAGAATATAACGCAAATGGATTACCTATTCTTGAAAGATTAGGAAACCCGTATCTTTCTTTTAGATTAGGAAATCCTAATGAACTTTATATCGAGGGAAATCAAGATGGACTTCTTCTATTAGCTAAAGCGTTGCTTGGCATGGCTGAATATGTAAATAGTGATGGCTATCATATTCATCTTGATGACCTTTACAAAATAAACAATGCTGATAAAACATTTACAATAAGTAAAAGCGAATAACAAACGGATTAATCTCCCCTAAACGGTTGATTATCCGACGAACATTACCCACAAAAGAATGAAGAAGATGGAAACAGGAATAGAATTGTTTGAATCAATAATGAACTCTTGCCCCCAAAAGAAGGTAGCGAGTTTGTGCAGAAAGTTAATAAAGAAATGTTCTTTTAATAGTGGCGCAGATGCCGAAAATCTATGCCACTTAGCTTATCGGCTTTTTGTGTATGGGTATATTGAAGAAACTTTTGCAGTTTGTCGCTATACGCATGACATCCCCTTTCCGGGAAAAGGGGTTTATCGTGTATGGGATTTCATATTATATATATGGGGACTTGAAGTATTTCTTTTGTATAAGCAAGAAAAACATGAAGAAGCTAATGCAAGAGCAAAAGAAATAGATTCTATTAGAGCACAACCAGTGGATAGTATATTCAATACCCCAAAAAAACGCAGAGAATTTATTGATAAACTATATCAACGTGTTGTTTATCCAGATGTACTGCTTCAAGAGAAGATTGAAAAAGAAGAAAATGAACGAAATGCCAGTGAATATCGTTTTTTAGCACTTATTAGGATGGTAGGGTGTGGCGCAACCGGGCTTTATCCAAATTTATCAGCACATTGGAATGAATTACAGCAAGATATAGATAACTATGTATCTATTCTTTCAAAAGAAAAATGAATTATGTGGGTAACAAGCGGCTCAACCTCCCTAAAAGGTCGGTTAGCAACCAAGCATTATCTGCCAAATAGAAAAATATAGAATATGGATGGATTGGTTAAATATGGGAATGTCGAGATTCAACTACCGGATGAAAATCTTGCATGTTTTTGTATATTTCAAGACTTGACAAAACTTTTCGGTGTTGATTTTCAATCGGAGGCTATAGCTTTATTGAAAAGCGAATTGGAAAATCATACAGATTTGAAACCTAAACCTTGTATAGATTTTGAATCTGACTATGCGGACATTTCAAGTCGAAGTGCAAATACAATCTTTTTGGTGGCAGGTATTATAAATGATCTGGTGCAAAAGGAAGAAAAAATAGAAGTTTCCGATACTGATAGGCAAAAGGTCTTCAAAAAATTAAAAGAATGGAAGCGTCCCCGTCCTGCAAAATGGAAAGTTGGGGATGTCTTCAGCTTAGAACTGAAGGACAACACATTTATGTTTGGGCAAATTATTGGGACGCATTTAACACCTAAATCTCCGACTTGCGCTATTTTTGAGATTAAATGTGCTACAGAGGATGTTTTGTTTGATGAATTGAAAGGAAGCAGAGTTATTTCCATTCAAAACACTACAGGAGAATGCCTGAATAACAAGACATTCAAAGTCCTTTTTAATGCGGAACCTCTTGCTGACGTAAAGCAAGTAAATAAAAACAAGTCAACTGGAGATGCCAACTTGTTATGTTTATGTAATGCTTACTACGGTTTAGAGCCATGGAATATTTTGTATGAAGATACATATTATGACAAGATGTTGCTAAAAGGTATAGATCGTCCTCAAAGAGTTATATTATTGGATAAAGAAGCCCGAAACAAATACCGTTTAGAACATTTCGGGATCAACGAAAATAATGAGTATGTAAATAATAATGGCAGATAACAAACAGCAAACCGACTGAATAAGCGGAAGGCTGCCAAACATTAGCACAGAATTGGAAATTATGTTTGATGACTTTTTAGAAAATATGAATACCTATATTGCATTAGAGCAATTTTGGATTCAACTGTTTTATTCTGAATTAAATAAACAAGGGATTAGTTCAGATGATTGGATTATTCCTTTTTATAACACCTATTTTAACAATCAAGAGAAAGAGATGGATGGAAATCCAATATTCTCGGCCAAGTCTAAACGGGCAGGAAAAATTATCAAGATTATTCAAACACATGATGACAGCAATATAGTTGACACATGGAATGATAAGTTTGACGGGAATGAAGAGTTCGTGATTTTCCTAACCTGGAGCAGTGAAAATATAGAAAAGACAAAATTTTTTATTAGTAACTGGCTTAATAAGATAGTGTGCTAACAAGCGGCTCAACCTCCCCTGAAAGGTCGGTTAGCCACCAAACATTATAAGCAGAAAACAATGAAACCAAATTTGATAACAGGTATTTCTGAAAACGTATCATATAATTGCCATGGCAATATAGACTTGGCAGTTCTGGCGGCTATCTTTCAAAGAACGGATAGTCGAAATGACTTATTCAGATTATCTGATAAACAATTCATAAGCCTATTTCAAATAACCCCCAGCTTCTTTTTGTTTGAATATGGGGAGAAGGTGAAAACACTAATTGATAGGTGTTACTATGATTTAGAGCCTATGTATTCTGATTATTTGGCGATTTGGGAATTTGCACAATGCTTACAATCTTTGATATTTGCACCTATTCATACAAATTCATCTTTTAATGAATTTACAAAGCTATATTCATATCTGAATATTATTAACGTGAATCGGTCAAACTTGAAAGACAAGGCGCATTATAGAAATAAACTCTTCCAATCGTTTCTTTTCTCTTCACCATATTCTTGGGAGTTTAGCCGACACATAAAACTATCAAAAAATTGTATCACATACAATGGGGATAATATTGAGGATATTCTATCTAAATTCTTTGATGTAGAGAAAGAAGAAAACGAAACGGACAAGAGTGCTATGATTGACGGCATAAATAGCATACTAAAAACGACATATTCATATATGGTAGGCGAGAAATTATTTATGCCTTATCATCCTCAAAAGGATATCTATTCGTATTATTATTTTCATCCCACCGACTTTATCGAATTGTATCAGAATAACAAGGCTCTATTCTATGCGTATTTGGATAATAGTGTGGATGGTAAAGCTACTTTTATGAAAAGGGCATTTGTTTATAATTATAGCTTGTTTATAATATCAAGTCCTGATATAGTCATGTCAGAACTTGATTGTTATTGTAAGCATAAAGATAGGATTCTTGATGTCTTATTTTTATCAAATTCAACATTGCCTAATTCAGTTATTAAGAAAATCAAATTTGGCTATATAGAAAAAGCAAATGAATAAGAAACAGCTTATAACAAGCGGCTCAACCTCCCCTGAAAAGGTTGATTAGCTACCAAACGTTATAATAATACAGACAATGAACGAACAGATAGACAGACATTTTGAGTGGATAGCCGAGAATCCCCGCTACGGCTATCTGATAGCGGGCGGCATCCTGCTGCTTTGGCTCATCGGCGTGATATGCGGGTGGAAGTGGACCTACGAGCCGAACCGGTGGGGATGGTATTGGGTGCGCGACACCTTCGGCGAGAAGGCGTTGCGTATCTGCGTGGGCGCATTGCTGGTCATCGCCCTGGCAGGCGTGGCGTGCCTTTATTTCGCCACGGCGTAGGAAACGAAAAAACGGAATGCCTTATGAGGAAACAGGAATATAAAGAGCAAGAGCGGCCACGACGCTACTATTTCTTCGACTATTTGTTTTGGTTGGGAGAAATGGCGCAGCAGCATTACAAAGGCGAGCCACGTCGGCCCGACGGGGATAGTATGCTGATGCTTTGCATCATGGTTGTTGTCCTTGGGCCGATGCTGGCCATCGTTTTCTGTTTCGACCCTCCTGTACGCGATTTCCTTGCAATCGCCATGATTGCCTGTAGCGCGGTAATAGTCGATCTGCCCGGCAGGATATATCCACCCTCCCGGCGGAAGGCGGTCATGCGGCACTATGCAGGACGCAGGTTCAGCCCTGCCCGGTGTTACTTTTTCCTGTTCTCTCTTGGCTTTTTGCTTATCGCCAATATACCCTTATGGGGAACAGTGCTGAAATGGATAGACAAAACTATCAAATGACAGACAGTCGGAACGTGTTTTGCCGCTTCTTCTACATATTAGTGATGCTGCATAAAATCATGCATAGCCATTTCACCGATTGGAACAACAAAAGGAAGCGCAAGGCGTTGGGGGCCGGGATATATGCCCTGACCATCCTCCCCGAATTGCTCCTGCTGAACGGCACTCTGTTCGCGGCGGCGGGGCAAGACGGGTATGTGCATCTGGAATCCGACTGTCAGAAGGTCGTCTTTTACGGCGTGTCGGTGCTGGCTTTGCTGCTGATGGTCATTCCCTTGGGATTTCTGGATGACAAGAAAATCCGCAAGGAAGTCCGGCAGGAACTCCGTGAGCGTCCCCGCTACTGGAAACGGGCGATGTTGATTTACATTGCGGCTATCGTGGCGTTGGTGGTAGCGGTGAACATTGCGTTTCCCTACTTATAATACTAAGCCGGAGTCAGCGCTGAAGTTCCACAACGGTGGAAAGGTTCATTGAAATAAGCGGAAAACTTAAAGTGTTGAAACGGGTCACAAACAGCTTCCTAACTTCCAAAAGCCGAAATGAAGCATCAGGAAGACTCCAAGGAAGCATATTGAAAATTGAGCGTAAATGTACCATTTTTCCGGCTTTTACGGCAGGATTGCGAGGTGTTTTTTATAATTTTGTATGCAAATGAAAGGCAAGATACGAAAATACATACCGATTTTAATGTGGACGGCGCTGCTGCTTGCGGCAGGGTGCGGCGCTCCTCCCGTGCCACCGTCCGACGAGGAGATGACACAGTACTTCCTCGCGCATGAGGCGGCGTTCGAGACGCTTCGGGAGGTCATCGCCCGCTGTCCCTACGGAATGTACTATCCGCCCTACGACACGCAGGACACCGCCTGCCTGAAAGGAATCTCCACGGAAGACCGGCATAGGCTGGACTCGCTGCTGGCGGCAATCTCTTGTGAGCGGGTGTTCTACTACGGGAAGGAGGCGAAGAAAGAGGCGATAAAGAAGTCCGGTTGGGACGGGCAGGACACCACCTACACGAGCTTTTCCATTCCGTACTTCTCGCACGGCTACTCGATTGGCGGGACAAGCAAGGACTTCGTGTACGATCCGGGACTGGAAGACCATCCCGACGGGCACGTCACGGAACACGGGGATTTGAACGAGATATACCGCAGGGCATACAACGACACCACGCTGTACAAACGGATTAAGGGAGACTGGTACATTCAGTTGGAGCATGACAACTGACCGATAACTTAACTGACGTATATGGAGAAGGGACAACGGAAATACGGGCTGAAAACAAAGGGAAACATAATATTCCTGTGTGTCGCCATGATTCTGTGCGGCTGCGGCTGCGCACGGCATTACACGGTCTTCCAATACGACAACGGCGACGATTATTCCAGTGAGGGGCTGTACCGTATCGTGGACAGGAAAGGACGCATCGGCTATGCCGACAAAGAGGGAAAGACGGTCATCCGCCCCCGTTTTGCTTTCGGCTATCCCTTTGAGGGAGGCAGGGCAAAGGTAACGGATTCCGGCCAACGGAAAGAGGTGCCCGGTTCCGGCGGAGAGTACCATTATTGGGAAAGCGACGGATGGTATTATATCGACCGGAACGGGAACAAGCTGCCGGATTACCGGCTGCTGCAGAGCTTACGGTACACTTATACGGGTGATTCCATCATAATAACAGACGATGCAGATAAAGAGCAATGCGCAGGCATCCATGAAAACATGATACGGCCTGTCCTGGCAGAGCTGGCATCCTCCCTGAACGGATGCGGAGAAGCGGAGCGCATGGCCGACCGAGCTGGATACTGCGATGTCCGCCATTACCTCGAAGTGCCCGGAACGGATTCCCTGCAGGGAGGAAATATCTGGATAACGGTGGACATCCTGTCGTCCAATAACCCGGATTTCAATCGCTGCTTGAATGCCATTGGGGAAAAGGAGTACTACGCCTTGAAATGGGCGCCGGAATCCCCGGAACAATGCCTTGTGTTCACAGAGGAAAGGAAACTGGTCGTCGTGTGGTGCAGCCTGTTCCATGACGGAAAAGAGGCGGTGCAAAAGGTAAGGAAGATATTGGAGCCTTTAACCGTCGATTCTCCGAAGTATAAGAAACAAACAGAAGGACACTAAAACTTAGAGCTTATGTTGAAAGAAATAGTATATTGGATATTGACCTGGGCGGCATTTTTTAAGTCGGTATCGTTAGTGAATTGATATGAACGTCTGGAAATACATATATATCAAGTTCTTCAAGATACGCCGCAGGGTAATCGGAAAAGACGGCGCGGACGATTTTGCGGCCATGTTGTTTGTGGCATTTCTTGATATGTTCCTGTATTTTGGAATACTGATACTTATCGACAGATTAGTGGATAATGTATTGTCCACGAAATACGAGCCATTCTTCTTTGCTCTTTATATATTGGGGATGCTAACCATTGGATGGCTTCGCAACCGTTCCATGTGCAAAGGAGATGCGTTCGAGCGCATAAGGAAAGAAGTCGAAGCGGAGCCTCGGAAGATGCTCTGGGGGATTTTGTCCATCCTGTATATTATATTTGTGGTTCTCTTTTTCTTGTTTTGCTGCTATGTTGGCAAAATGGGTTGAGATTTTTAGAACCCTTGTAACAACGGTAATAACCTTTAATGCCAAATGATATGAATGTCTGGAAATATACCTATATAAAGTTTTATCAATTCCGGCGGGAGACACTTGCAGGAGATTATACGGCAATGTTGTTTGTTGTAGAGCTTGACTTTTGCGTATATTCGGGGATTGTATTTTTGATAGATGGATTAACAGGTTATAATTTAATTCCTTGCTACGGGCTTTTGTATGTACTTATTTTACTTGGTGGAGGTTTTATTCTTTGGATGATTCGTAATCATTCCTTGCGTAAAAATGGGGCTTTTGAACGTATAAAAAAAGAGGTGGAGGAAGAACCCAGAAAGTTTTTGTGGGGAACACTCTCGCTGCTGTTTGTTTTATTTGCGCTTGCATTTGTAGCCTTGTCAATGTACCTGTGGTCGCAAAAGATGATACCGGTCTTCATACCATTCTGACAAGCCTTATTGTATTCCAGTCCGGATTATCATTTGGCTCACACAGACGGCATCGGTTGGAGCATGACAATAAAGTCAAATGGAATATGAAGAAAGGAAAAACGGAAGGATTAAAATAAAGACGAAACATATATGATGAGTGATAATTTATTTGACATGTTGGAATATGCCGCCCTCGGCACGGAGTGGCGGGAATGGCTGAAAGAAGTGGAGAAGACGGCCGACCTCGTGGACCTGCGCCGCGCGGACACATGGACGGTGCTGAAACAGCCAGCGAAGAATGTTCACGCCGTGCGGTGGCTCACCGAAGAATTGCGCAAGGCAGCCACCGCCCCGTCACCGGACGACAGGATATGGTGCGTCCTGTACCTGCTGGCCGCCCATTGCCGGGACAACACCGCATTGGGCTATGTAAGGGACATTTCCGTACATTATTACCGCACCCAACACCGTGCCGGGGTACTGTTCTGCATGGAGGTGGCAGGGCGTATGACGCTCCATGGCGAGCACCCGTACCTGAACACCCTGTACAACCTGATGACTGGGCTAGCGTTGAAAGAATGGCGGCGTCTGCTCGAAGGGGACGAGGACTATCCCTGTTTTCTGACGGAAGCGGACTTCCACCGGGTGGAACGCAGCCTGCCGGACTTCCGGTACGGCGGTTTTAAGGAGATGGTGCGCATCATGACCGGGAACAGGCCCGTGGGCACCCTGACCGCAGGTGAGCTGGCCGCCCGCTGCCACCAGTCGGAAACGGTGTTCCGCGAGCGGTTCAAGGAGGAGTTCGGGCAGCCGGTGGCCGGATGGCTGCGCGAGCGCCGCAAGGAAGACATCCTCGCCATGCTGTCAGATACCTCCATTCCGCTGTCCGACATAGCCGTGCGCAACGGCTTCCAGTCGCTATCGACCCTGTCGGACTACTGCCGGCGGAATTTCGGGAAATCCCCCTCGCAGATGCGGAGAGACGCGGCCGGATAAGCGTCCGCCGGAAATCAGAAATTTTACGTTGAAAATCAGAACTTGTTTTCACCGTTGACGCCGTAACTTTGCGCTTTTATTTGTAAATCCGCAAAGTTCATGGGAAAACGACATACAACCCCCACACCCCGCCCGAAAGGAACCTTGCAGGTCAAGATCCTTTCGGGCTATCTGCTGCTTACCCTGCTGGTAGGCGGCATCGTCTATGCCGTGTGGTACGAGAAACGGGTGTTCCAGCAAGCCGAACAGGAGGAACGGGCAATGCTCGGACAGCGGAAACTGACGAACGACGCCTTCAAGAGCCTTATCGCCCTGCTGCTTTACAGCGACGGCGCCCTGCTGTGGGACAAGGATGACCTGCGCTCCTACGAAGAGAAGGACCGCCGGATGTCGGAGATACTGGAAAGGTTAGGCGACGCCTATCCCGACTCCCTGCAACAGAGCCGCATCGACACGGTGCGGCTGCTGCTTGCCGAGAAAAAGACCCAGATACTCCGTCTGGCGGAAACGCCCTCGACGGCCAGCCGCATGGACAGCCTGCTCAGCGAGCGGCTGCCCCCGCTGGAACAGTCCGCCTCGGTGCCGGACCGTGTGGTCTGCGCACCGGTGCAGGAAAGCGAAAAGAAAAGCAAGAAAAGTTTCTGGAACTGGTTCAAGCCCAAGAAGAAAAAGGGAAAGGACGGAAATGAGGGGACGCATGGGGCGAGTACCGTGCGTGTCATGCCGAACCCCCGTCATGTGCGTGACATGCGGCAGTTCCGTGATGACGTGTTCGCCGCCCTGCGGGAACAGAAGGAGATATACCGTGCCCTGTCTGACTCGCTGGAGCGCCGCAACCGGTTGCTGAACCGGCATATCAACCGTCTGGTAAACGATTTCGAGCGGGATGCCATGCTGCGCACGGAGGAACGCCTGCAACGGGTGTCCGCCCTGCGTGAGCAGGCCTTTGCCCTGATATGCGCCATCTCGTCGGCAGGACTGCTGTGCGCCCTGCTGCTGTATATCTTCATCTACCGTGACATCCGCCGGAAATACCGTGACCGCCGTGAATTGGAGGACTCACACCGCAAGGGGCATGAGATGCTGGAGATACGCAAGCGCATCATCGTGACCCTGTCGCACGACATCCGGGGCCCGCTGAACACCATCAGCGGCAGCGCGGAACTGGCGATGAACACGAGAGACCGGAAACGGCGCAATGCCTATCTGGAGAACATCCTCGACGCTTCCCGCCATATCATGCGCCTTGCCAACAGCCTGCTCGACCTGTCGCGCCTGAACGAGTCGAAAGAGACGCTGAACGAGGTGCCGTTCCGTCTCGGCGGCCTGCTGGACCGCATCGTGGAGGAATACACGCACACGGCCAACAGCAAGGGGCTGCTGCTCTCGGACGAGCGTTCCGGCACGGACGTGACGGTCCGGGGCGATGCCGACCGCATCGAGCAGATCGCCGACAACCTGCTCTCGAACGCGGTGAAGTTCACCGAGGCGGGGAAGATCATCTTGGAGACCTGTTACGGGAACGGTTTCCTGCGGCTCAGGGTGTCGGACACGGGCATCGGCATGGACGGCGAGACCGCCCGGCGGATCTTCGCCCCCTTCGAGCGTGCCGCGCCGGAGACCAACGCGGAAGGGTTCGGACTCGGACTGTCCATCACGCAGGGGCTGGTGCGTTTGCTGGGTGGTGAGATCAGCGTGGAGAGCCGTCCGGGTGCGGGCAGCACATTCACGGTCACGCTGCCGCTGGCGGAAACGGACGAGGTTGTGGAAGAGCCGTCCGCCCCGCCCGGCACGGGCGGTCGTCTTCCCCAACGTGTCCTCGTGGTGGACGACGACCCCGTGCAACTGACGATAACGGGCGAGATACTGGAACGCAACGGCATCTGCTGCCGGACGTGCCGCACCGTCAAGGAGGTGGTACGGGAACTGCGCGGCGGGGAGTTCGACCTGCTGCTGACCGACATCCAGATGCCGGGCACAAACGGGTTTGACCTGTTGCGGCTGCTGCGCCAGTCCCACATCGGGCATTCCCGCAGCCTGCCGGTGGCTGCCATGACCGCACGGGGTGACACGGACGGTGAGAATTACCTGAAAGCCGGGTTCGCCGGGTACATACGCAAGCCGTTTTCCTCGCCGGAACTGCTGGCCTTCCTCTCCTCCGTCACATGGCGGACGGGCGAGCCCCAAGAAGACGCAGCTTCCACCGCCGATTTCGCCTCGCTGACCGCCGAGGTGAGCGACAAACGGAAACTGCTGGAGATGTTCATCGAGGAAAGCCGGCGCGACATCGCCGCCCTGCGAGAAGCGGCGGCACGTTCCAACCGGCTGGAACTGCGCGAGACCGTACACCGGATGTACCCCATGTGGGAATTGCTGCGCATCGAGAACGAATTAGACGCTTACCGCCGGACGCTCCACGACAGGGAAGGCGGTGAAAGCAAGATAAATAAGGAAACGGAACGGCTTATCGGGCGTCTGGGCGCATTGATAACCGAGGCCGCCGCTGAAATAAAAAGAATGGAAGATGAAAAAGAAGATACTGATCGTTGAAGACAACATCGCCCTGTCACAGCGTCTGCGCGACCGTCTGGAACGGTGCGGGTATGCGGTGGAGACAGCCATCGACGAGCCTTCCGCCCGCAGGCTCATCCGCAAGTCGGGCTTTGACCTTGTGCTGGCTGACGTGCGCCTGCCCAAAGGCGACGGGCTGTCGCTGCTGGAGTGGCTGAACGGCGGGCACCGTCACGTGCCCTTTGTGGTAATGACGGGGTATGCGAACTACCCTGACGCGGTGCGTGCCGTGAAGTCGGGTGCGGACGATTATCTGCCCAAGCCCGTAGATCCGGAGCGTCTGCTCGATACCGTCCGTGAATTGCTGCGTCCTTCGCTGTCGCTGCCGCAAGGCGGCAAGCCCTTGTTCCGGCTTGGCAGCCCTGCGGCACGTGAGGTAGAACGCATGGCCACACTGGTCGCCCCGGTGGAGGTGTCCGTGCTTATCCTCGGCGCCAACGGTACGGGCAAGGAGTCCGTCGCCCGCCGGATACACGAGGAGAGCGACCGCCGCCTGATGCCCTTTGTGGCGGTGAATTGCAGCGTCATCTCGAAAGAACTTGCCCCGTCGCTGCTGTTCGGGCACGCCAAAGGCTCGTTCACGGGTGCGGAGAAGGACACGGAAGGGTATTTCGGCATGGCCGAAGGCGGCACGCTGTTCCTCGACGAGATAGGCACGTTGGGGTATGAGGCGCAGTCCATGCTGCTGCGCGTGTTGCAGGAGGGCACCTACACGCCGGTGGGCGGCAACCGGGAACGGAGGGCTGACGTGCGCATCGTCGCCGCCACCAATGAGGATCTGGCGCAAGGCATCCGCGAGAACCGTTTCCGGGAAGACCTGTACCACCGTCTCGCCGAGTTCGAGATACGTCTGCCCGCGCTGCGCGAGTGCCGTGCGGACATCCTGCCGCTGGCGGGTTTCTTTCGGGAGCGTTTCTCCTCCGAGCTGCGCAAGCCGACGGAGGGTTTCACGCCGGAGGCGGAGGAACGTCTGTTGTCCTACCCGTGGCCGGGGAACATCCGCGAGATGCAGAACCGTGTGCGCCGTGCCGTGCTGCTGGCGGAAAGCCCGCTGGTGGGTACGGAGGAACTGGACATCCCCGACGGCGGCACGTCCTCCCTTACCGGCGGCATCCATCCGCACCCGAAGGGCGACGCGGAATGGAGGTCCTCGATAGAGAAGGCACTCGCCCTGTGCGGCGGACACCGGGGTCACGCCGCCGCGCTACTGCACGTCAGCGAGGCGACGCTGTACCGCAAGATGAAGAAGTACAGGGTGAAGTGAAATAAAAACGGCGTATCCTGCCCGAATTTCGGTCGGATTTCGTACATTTGTAACCGGTTTGGCTGTTCATGGCAATGGCCGGGCCAAAGACATAGAAGAATAACGGTGACGGACGGTGTCTGTTGCCGATATTATACATAAGTCGCAAGAGTTTCGGACAGAAATCTGGTACATTTCAAGAAACGGAAGCTGTTGCGTGAGGCTTATGCTATACCTTATAGCGTGAGCCCATGCACTTCTGTTTTCGGGCTTACCAGAGCCTCTGTCCGGAGTCGCGTGGGTTTCACGCTTTCGGCTTTTAATACGGAAAGAGGTATGGCAAAGATACAGGTAATCACGGCACTCACCCTCGACGGGTATCTTCCGCCGGCTGGCGGGCAATGGATGGAATGGTTCCGGCACGACCGGGAAGGTCTTCCGCTGTGGCTTAGCCGCTGCACGTTCACGCTTCCTCCCGGCTATCCGCTCATCGACCTGATGTGCGAACTGAAAAGCATGAGCGAGGGCTGCACCTATGTGGCCGAGGTGACAGACGCCGGTCAGGTGGAGCTGCTTCGCGGGCTGTTCCTCTACCGTATGGTGGACGAGCTGGTGGTCTATCTGCTGCCGCAGCTTTCCGGCGGGGGCCTCTCGCCGCTGGCAGACCTGCCCCGTGCCTCGGCATGGACGCTCCGCCAGAGCCGGAGTTTCGGCAACGGCATCTGCCGGCTGGTCTATCGGAAAAAGGCGGAATGATTCTCTCAACGGTTCTGTCAGTCCTCTCAAATGAGAGGATTTTATTTTTCCGACTTTCCGAACTTAAAATTTTTATCTGCTTATCTATCAGTATATTACATTGTTTTTCACTTCGTGCGGGCATAACCGGCATACCATTTGGCTTATTCTTTACGGTACGGCAACCGACCGTCATCAACGAACTAAAAAGAATAACCGATATGGATTACCGAACATTGACCAGCGGCGGGCTGCTTCGCCTCGCCAGAGAGAAAGGGATGAGCCTCCCGGAACAGGAAGCCGCCTATACCGAGTTTTCAGAACAGATATTCGCCGTCTATACGGGCGGCGGCAGCCTCCGCCACCTGCATTTCACGCTTGCCTTCGCGGAAGCGGAACTGTGTGCCGTCAGCCAATATGCCGGCGGGCGTGCCAGCCCCTGCGTGGAAAAGGCGCTGTCGCTGGTGCGCCACCTGCTCGACGGCGTGAAGACCCAAGTGCCGCCACTATCCTCCATCCCCTCCAAAGACGAAAAGAAAGACGACACTCCTGCCGATGCCCTGCTCATGCGGTGGACGGGCAACCTCTCCGACTTCGTGGAGATGGTGTACGGCCTGGACTCGCTGAAGTGCATCAACGGCGGCGAGACGGGCGTGACCGAACTGCTGCTGGGCTTCGGCAAGCTGTTCGGCCTGAAGCTGAAGGACAAGCAATGCTACAACGCCTATGCCGACATCAAGCGACGGAAGAGCGACAGCCGCACCTATTTCTTCGACAAGGCGGCGGAGAAGCTGAACCGGCGCATGCAGGAGGACGAGGAGCGGGAACGGATGCGGAAAAGATAAATCATTTCATTCATATATTTTCTTTTGAGACCGGGCAAGGGGGCGCGTGAGGCGTCTCCTTGCCTGTTTTTATACGCATCCGTGAAGAAAAGACTATTCCTTGCCTGTTTTCTTCGTGAAAAAGATTACTTTTGTAACAATTATCCCCCTTAGATGGAAAAAGCTAAGGCTCGCCACCTTAAAAGGTGGCTCAATTTTATAAAGCATACAGAATGGAAACATATAAGAAACCGCCTTTGAGCTATACGGAACAAGTCGCCCTTCTGCAATCAAGGGGCATGTCTGTTTCGGACATACCACGGGCGGAGAGACTGCTCGCCAACATCAGCTATTACCGGCTCAGTGCCTATATGCTGCCTTATAAGAAAAAGGAGAACGGCACAATCATTGACAACTTCAAGGAAGGCACGACATGGGACATGGTGTATGACCTGTACGTATTCGACCGGAAATTGCGCCTGCTCGTGTTCGATGCCATTGAACGGCTGGAAATCGCCGTCCGGACACAAATCATTTACCAGTTAAGCCACAAATACGGTTCCCATTGGCAAGACAATCCCTCCATATTCAAAGCCCCGGAACGGCGTGTGCTGCGTGACGGTTCAATCGTGACATTCGATGTGTATGCCGAAATCCAGAAACATATCAGCGACCAATTGCATAGCAACCGTGCGGAGGTATTCATCCAGCACTACCGGAACAAATATGACAATCCGGTCAATCCTCCTTCGTGGATGAGTGTGGAAATCATGTATTTCAACCATCTGTCCCGTATCTGTACGGGATTGAAGAATAGAGCGGACATCAACGGTATAGCCGGTTATTTCGGATTGCCTCCCAAGACATTCTGCTCATGGTTGCATACCATGAACTACGTGCGTAACCTGTGCGCCCACCATGCAAGGCTTTGGAACAGGGATATGAGCATCGTTCCTGAAAAACTGCATTTTTCCAAAAATTTGGTATGGATAAGCGATCCGGATACGGTACAGCGTGGCAAGGCATATTATTTTTTCTGTATGTTGGGGTATCTCTTACAAACAGCCAATCCTACTTCCTCGTTCAAAGACAGGCTAAAAGCGTTGGTCAATGAATACAAAAGCGTAGCTCCACTTTCCGCAATGGGCTTTGCCGAGGGTTGGGAAAACGAAAAAATCTGGAAATAGTCATATTTCCGGCTTCATACGCTTGTCGTTCAAGAAAAAATGCCTACCTTTGCATCACAAGATTAACAAGGCAGTTATAAACTAAAAGATAATAAGCCTCCCAGGCGAGCCGCAAGGCAGCATACTTGGGGGGCGTTCTTCATTTATAGCGGCATATTCTCCCAAACACGATGGCGAAAAAGAAAAAGCGGAAACATGGTATAAAGCCAGACTTGCCGATAATCATTGATTACGGCGGCGACTTGGTGTCCGTCTATGACCCGGTATCCGTCATGCCATACAGCGAACCGCCCATTACGGAAAGGACACGCTACAAGAAACTGAACGCGGAACAAAAGGCGGCTTTCAAGTCAATGTTTGTGTCTGCCGTTACCTCCTATTGGAATGAGAACCGGCTGATACCTTTCGGGGAGGATATGGCAGACATCCGGAAATGGATGTTGGAAGCCTTCGCCGAAGAATACGGCATCTTGATGAAGGAAGACAGCGAGTTGAAAAACTATCTGATGACCCTTGTCATTTCCACCCTCAACAAGCTGCTCAAAGCGGAAAAGAAGATACAAGAAAAGGAAAATCCGTAACCCGGTCGTGAATTGAACCGAGCTACGGATTTTCTCTTTTCGCCTATGGCGTACCTATTTGTTCTGCAACAGGTGTTGCAGTTCGGGGTCGGACTGGATGCGCTGCAACTCGTCGGCGACAATCTGCCGCACCTCCGCACGTATGCGGTTGTAGTTCTCCTGAATCATCTCCTTCATGCGGTCGTTGCCATCGGCATCGGTGAAGTCCGTGATGACGGGGATAGGCTTGTAAGCCTGCTCCTCGCGTTTCACCTTCTCGGCATCCACCACTATCTCGCAATGAAAAATCTTCTGCTCGATGCGCTCGTTGAAGTTGTCCGCCACCGCACCGACGAACATGCCCTGCGTTAGCGTGGAAATCTTGCTCGCCGGGATAAGGCTCTCCATCTGCGTGTTGATGGAGGTGGATTTGTCCTCGCGGTTGATGGTGATGCTCTGCCGCTTCTGCAAGATTTTGCCGAAACGCTCCGAAAGGGTCTTGGCGGTCTCGCCCACCACCTGACCGGAGAAGATGTTGCCCACCGTGTTCATCACTACAGCGGCTTCCTTGTCGCCGTAGTCGCGCTTCAACTGTGAGAAGTCCTGAAAGCCGAGGCAGACCGCCACCTTGTTGCTTCGGGCAGTGGCAATAAGGTTGTCCAGCCCCTTGAAGTAAATGGTAGGCAGCTCGTCTATGATTACCGCCGACTTCAGCTTGCCCTTCTTGTTGATGAGCTTCACGATGCGTGAATTGTACAAGCCCAATGCCGCACCGTAGATGTTCTGACGGTCGGGGTTGTTGCCGACACAGAGTATCTTCGGCTCGTCGGGATTGTTGATGTCGAGGGTAAACTCGCTGTCGGACATGACCCAATAGAGCTGCGGGGAAATCATACGGGATAGCGGTATCTTCGCCGACGCAATCTGTCCGGCAAGCTGTTCCATCGCGCCGCCCTGCCATGCGTCCATGAACGGGGAAAGGTAGTTCTCCAGTTCGGGATAGCTGGTGAGAATAGGAAAAACATCCTCGTAACGGCGGTTCAAGAGTTCAATGGCATGGGGAAAGGTGCAATACTTGCCGTCCTTGTAGATGCGCAAAAACCATATCACAGCGGCAAACAGGATAATCGGTGACTCCACAAAGAAGTCGCCCTGTTTTTGCACCCAAGTTTTGTTCAAATTGAGCATTATCGTGTAGGCACTCTCGTAGGCATCGGTAATGTCTTCCATGAAATCGGGGTGAATGGGATTACAGCGGTGCGAGCGGCGCGGGTCGTCAAAGTTTATCACGTAGAACTTCGGCTTGACCTTGTAACAATCGCCATGATTCAGCAGATGGTTATAGGCGATAGTCGAAAGGTCGCTAAATTTGAAATCATAGATATACATTGAATAACCTTTCTCAATCTGTTGCTTGATAAAACTGTTTACCACGGCATACGACTTGCCGCTGCCCGGCGTGCCCAACACGATGGACGCACGGAACGGGTTTACCACGTTGATGTACCCGTCGTTCCACTTCTTCCTGTAATAGAAGCGTGTGGGCAGGTTCACCGAATACTCGTTCTCGATGAGCCGCGTTTCCTGCTGGAAACTCTCGTTCTCCACGTTGAACACGTCTTCCATGAGGTTGGTGCGCAGAAGGCGGCTCATCCATGTGCCGGACATCAGCAGGCAGACATAGCCCGCCGCAACGGTGGCGGTGTACAATGCCGCATTTGCCTCTACGGGCAACGGCAGGGACAATATCCACCAGTTCAGAAAGAACAGCACCAGCCCTGCGGCAAGCACCGTCCAAATCCTTGCCCACGTGATTTTTTCCTCCTTGACCCCCTTCGTGCCCAGACACGAGAGTGCCAGCAGCACCAACGCAAAGAGTTTCGTATAAAGGATGGAGCGGAACAGCCCTGCGGTGCGGTCGAAATTCATCAGTACCCTGTCCACCACGCCGATGTCGATGCCCCACAGCCTTACGGCTTCGTAACAATACCAATAGAGGTGGATGACCACCATTAAAATGCTTACGGCACGCAGAAAATCCATGATTTTCGCCAATGCCCTCAAATCGTCTTCCTGTTGTGACATAAATCTGTTTCTTTTTTAAGTTGATGAAAAAATGGATTACAGCCCCAAACCCTTGCGGCGTTTCTTCCGCCTGCGTTTGAGGTCACGCTCGAAGGCGGCTTCCTGAGCCTGTGCGCCCGATGCATCGCCACCGAGCAGCCCCAAGCCGGTGGAGTGCCCCTCGTCGTGTTCCTCATAGGAACGGATGTCTGCCTGTGGCGTGTCCTCCGTGAAAGTGAACGGTATCGGCGGAGTGCCGGCATACGGCAGGGTGAAATGCTCCTGCAAGGCGTTGGCGGAAAACTCCCTGCCCAAGCGCGAGCCGTTCAGCACGCAGCCCGTGCGGTGGTCGATGAAGGTCGCCCCGTAGATGCGTCCCTCGTCCGTATGGCGGAACACCACATCCACGCCCTTTGCATGAAGCAGGCCGATGAACTCCTCCTTGCGGTATGTCCGGGCGAGCGCGGCGGCGACGGTCTTGCGTGTCCTATCCGCCAGACGCTTGTCGCGGATCTGCCCTTTGGAAAGTTCAAACCTGCGCAGCACGGCTTCATAGCCGACGGACTTCCCGATACGGGATGCCTTGAAAGGATTGCCCACTCTGTTCCCGGCATCGTCGGTGGCGGCATAGACCAGTCCGTGATACTCGCGCCCGTCCACGTTGCCACGGGCTTCCTCCACCGTGACGTTGTAGAGGGAGAGCAGGGCGCGGTATTCGCCCATCGTCTGGAACTTGTAGGTCGCCATGACCGCCTTGGCGGTGTTCGCCACCTGACGCTTCACGTCGCCTTGCGAAGCATCCACTTTCCGCAAGGGGTTGTCATGGCGGTGCTGCCTGCGGTCTGCGGGGTGCAGACCGTACTTGCGTTCCAGTTCGGTGGTGATGCGCTTGCTGCGGCGGTGGATGAAGTCCTTGTTCAGCCGCCTGCCCCGCTCGTCCACATTGACGGAAACGATGTGCAGGTGGTGGCGGTTGATGTCCTCGTGCTTGAAGATAAGAAAGGGCTGGTCGCCGTAGCCCAGCTTTTCCAGATACTCCCGCGCAAGCTGTTCCATCTCCATGTCCGTCAGGCGGTCGTCGGGATGCGGATTGAGGGAGATGTGGATGACCTTGTTCCGTGTACGCACGTTCTCCGGCATATAGCGCCGGAAGTCCTCCACGGCACGGGCGATGTCCACCCGTCCGCTGCCGTCGTCGAAGACCTTGTTCACGGCGAGGAGCTTGCCCTCGCCCTCGTTCACCTTCAGTCCGTTGTAGGCGAGTGCGCCGTACAGCGACGTGCCTACATTGATTTTTGCGACCATCTTCCCTCAAACTCTTTGGACAGTTCCATGACTTGGCGCATCAATGCCGCCAGTTCCTTCGTGCATTGCTCCAGCCGGTAGAGCAATGCCATCGCCTTTTTCTCGGAGAAATGGCAACGCAGTTCCTTGACCGTTTGGTTGTAGTTGTTGCCGATGGCACGGTACTGCGCATGAAAGGCGGAGAGCTTCGTGCAGTAGTCGAGCAGAGCCTTGTCCGTGACCAATACCCGGAAGGGCTGCCCGAAGAAGTGCGCCTTCAGGAACACCGCCTTCGCGTACACGCCGGATTTCTCGTACATGGCGAGGAACCTGAGCCATTCCCCGTCGTCAAAACGCACCATCACGCAGTGCGACTTGCGGCTTTCTTTCGGGTGCCGCCCCCACTTGGGGCTTGCAGCCCCGTTCTTGTTCTCGTTCATATTACAATGGATTTAGTGGTGTCACGGCATGAGCGCAGCTTCCGGCAACCGCACCGCAGGTAGGAAAACAGGCTTCCCGACTTCGGAGAGGGAGCCCCTCCCCGCAAGGGGCAAGGTCGTTTCGGGAGTAACCCGAAACCCTTTGAGTAACTCAAAGGACACCTTGCTGTGTCTTAGAGGACACAAAAATCCGTAGCAGACGGATTGAGTGTTACTCTTCCTCCTCCTTGCAAGACATAGTTCAAGCAAGCTTGACTCTGTTCTTGCTTCGTTCGTCGGTTGGAGGTAAACCTGTCATTCCCGACTTGACTGGGTATCGGTCGCCCGATACCCTCCGGCTGCCCAAAAGAAGGACGGAGCCGGGGCCTGCGGTACGCGCCGGGAGCATTGCCCTGCCGCTTGGGTGCAAAGGTAGGGGGTAAATCCGGGTCGGAAAGGGGCTGAGGAACGCCACAGGCTACCACATCGGCGCCAAATGCTGCCACGCAAGGGCAAAGGGACATAAGTTCGGCGAAAGTCCCTTTCCTTTGCGGTCGGAATGGCCGGCACGCCTTCCTGCCGTCGGGCTGGCATCCTTGCCCTTCCGCCTGCATCCCTGCCTGCCCTTGTGCCTGCCTGCCGGCACGGGGGCATACAGGCAAGAACGCAACGGGACGGTCGGGATTAAAAGATGTGCAAACGGAGGAAGCGACAGGGAAAGCGGCGGCAAAGGCGGGCGGACAACGCCACAAGCTGCCACATCGGCGCCAAATGCTGCCACGCACCGGCGGAGTGATACAACCTTGGCGAAAGTCCCTTTCCTTTGCAGTCGGAATGGCCGGCACGCCTTCCTGCCGTCGGGCTGGCATCCTTGCCCTCCCGCCTGCCTTCCTGCCTGCCCCCGTGCCTGCCTGCCGGCAGAAAGGCACAAGGGCAGGACAGGATGCCGGACTGCCAGCCTGTTTGCACGGGCGGCTGCCTGCCAGACCATGAGCTGATGTTTAACGATAAATAAAAAAGAAAGCATGAAAAAAGAACCTTTGTTCATCGCCTTCTCCACCCAGAAGGGAGGGGCCGGCAAAACGACACTCACCGTGCTGATGGCGAGTTACCTGTATTACGTGAAGGGGTATGACGTGGCGGTCGTGGACTGCGACTATCCCCAGTTCAGCATCAAGGACATGCGCGAGCGTGACCTGAAGAACATCGAACGCAACCCGTACCTGCGCAAGCTGGCATACGACCAGTTCAAACGCATCGGCAAACGTGCCTACCCGATCGTGGGCAGCCGACCCGACAATGCGATAGAAACGGTCAAACCTTTCATCGAGTCAGCGACACCGCCCGATTTCATCTTCTTCGACCTGACGGGCACGGTGAACAACCTCGGACTAATCAAGACAGTAGCGACAATGGATTACATCTTCTGCCCGATAGCCGCCGACCGTTTCATCATGGAAAGCTCGCTGAAGTATGCAAGCATCATCAACGACACGCTGATCACCACCGGCAAGTCGAACATCAAGGGTATCCGATTGCTGTGGAACATGGTGGACAAGCGCGAGAAGACCGACCTGTACGACATCTACGACAAGGTGATAGCCGGGATGGGGCTTGAAGTGCTGGACACCAGCCTGCCCGACAGCAAGCGTTTCCGCAAGGAAGGCTCGGAGGAAGGCGACCGCCCGTTTTTCCGCTCCACATTGCTGCCGCCGGACAAGGCGCTGGCAAAAGGGAGCGGCATCGACGCCCTTGCGGAAGAAATACTCGGCATCGTAAAGCGTTGAACCGATGGCGAAGAAACTCGATGTCGATATTGACCCCGGCAAGTTCCTGGACTCGTTCCGTCCGGAGATGCCCGCGCCCGCCGCCCCGGAAGAGGCCGTGACGGAAGGAAATGCCCCGGAGAAAGCGGCAAGCGCGGCGGAGAAGCCGCAGGCAAAGACGAGAAAGGAAGAGGCGAAGAAAGAAGAGGCCTATCTGGAACGCTTCCTATACGCTCCGAGAGTTCCCGTGTGTTCGGGCAAGACCGCTTACATCCGCAAAAGTTACCATGAACGGATACAGCGCATCGTGCAAGTCATCGGGAAAAACGGGCTAACGCTGTCGGTCTATGTGGACCGCGTGCTGGAGCAACACTTCCGCGAGTACGAGGAAGTGATCCGCCGGTTATACCGGAAAAATTACGAGGACATTTATTGATTATTCACCCTTAAAAACGAAAACAAGATGGGATTTTTTAATGCGAGAACAAAGAAAAAGGGGAATGGCTGCCCGGAGGCGGACACTCCCCAAGTGAAGAACCCGGAAATGGCGGATGTGGTCATCCACATCGTGGACGACGCCCGGACGGAACAGGCTGCCGGCTTCCTCCGCTACCTGAAGCCCCGGCAGGGGACACACCGCCAGTGCATTTACCTCAGCCGCGAGATGCACGGGAAACTCTCCCGTATCGTGCGGACATTGGGCGTGAACGGCAGTACCATCGGCGGGTATATCGAGAACGTGCTGGAGGAACACCTCCGGACCTACGGGGACGACATCAATGCCCTGATACGCCGTGAATCCTCTCAACCGCTTTAATCATGGCCGAGCTGTTGATTGTGCTGATGATGGCCTTCAACCTGTGGATGGTCATCTACCTGACTTGGGAACGCCGGGAAGACAACAAGGCGGAAGACGGCAAGGGGAAGGACTGCGAAATGAAAGGAATGCCCGACGATATTGTGGGGAAAAGCCGGTTCCGAATGGCGGAAAGGAAGCCACAAGCTGCCACAATGAAGCCAAATGCTGCCACGGATGCCCAAAGTGAAGATGTGGACGAAAAGGACGTTACCTTTGCCGACGAAACACCGGAACGCCATCCTCGCCAAGTGCCCGACGGGGAACTGGACGAGGTGTTTGCAGACAGCCGCGTGTCGGACATGGCAGAATATGACGAGGACGAGGAATATGACGGTGAACCCCATGAGGCGGGAGGATTGACCTTCGAGGACATCGACCTTGCCATGCGGACGGTAAAGAAACCGGCAGCCACAAGGGAGGAACGTCGCCATGCCGGGATGGTGTTCTGCGACATGAAGGGCAACGAGCTGTTCGCGATGATAGAAAAGAGTTCGGAAGCGACCCGCAGGAAGCTGAACGAGCTGATGGACTTCTATATGGACAGCGTTTCCGCCGCCATACGGAAGGAACCGACCCCGACGGCGGTACGGACTACAGTCCCAAACGTGCCGGACAATATTGAGGATTTCAATATCCGTGATTTTGTATAACAAGTAAAACGAAACAATGATGCGAAAAAAGAAAATCGACTACGGCTAAACCCCGGCTTGCCACCGAACCACTAAATCCACAAGCCGGCTTCATCCAAAGCCGCAAGAAGTAAAACAAGTATCAACCGCCAAAGGGACTATCCAACCCGGAGGCACAAAAAAGAAACGATTATGACAAAGACATTGAAGAAAAAACAAATCATTCTCGCAGCCCTTCTGCTGGCTGCAAACATCTCAGCGTCCGCACAAGGCAACGGCATGGCGGGCATCAATGAGGCTACCAACCTCGTGACCAGCTATTTCGACCCCGGCACGAAACTCATCTACGCCATCGGAGCGGTCGTCGGGCTTATCGGGGGCATCAAGGTGTACGGCAAGTTCTCGTCGGGCGACCCCGACACCTCGAAGACCGCCGCAAGCTGGTTCGGGGCGTGCATCTTCCTGATTGTGAGTGCGACGATTCTCCGTTCGTTCTTCCTTTAATAAACGGACATCCCTATACATATATAATAAGGTGTAAGGACAATGGCTGAATACCCTATCAACAAGGGCATAGGCCGTCCGGTGGAGTTCAAGGGACTGAAGGCGCAATACCTGTTCATCTTCGCAGGCGGGCTGCTTGCCGCCTTCGTCCTCTTTGTCATCCTGTACATGGCAGGCGCGGGCCAGTGGCTCTGCATCGGCTTCGGTGCGGTGTCGGCTTCCGCCACCGTGTGGCTCACGTTCCGCCTGAACGCGAAGTACGGCGAACACGGGCTGATGAAGCTGGGCGCGGCACGGATGCGCCCCCGCCATGTGCTCCACCGCAGACGGGTGTCCAATCTGTTAAGACGAAAAAAGAAAGGAAGAAACGTATGAGAAATGTAATGAAAGCCACCACGCTGGAAAGCCGCTTCCCGTTGCTCTCGGTGGAGCACGGCTGCATCGTCTCGAAGGACGCGGACATTACCGCCGCCTTCGAGGTGGAACTGCCGGAGGTCTATACCGTCACGGCAGAGGAGTACGAGGCCATCCACGCCACGTGGTGCAAGGCGATAAAGGTGCTGCCCGACTACTCGGTGCTGCACAAGCAGGACTGGTACGTGAAGGAGCGGTACCGCCCCGACACAGGCAGGGAGGGCATGGGCTTCCTTGCCCGCAGCTACGAGATGCACTTCAACGAAAGACCTTTCCTCCATCACAAGTGCTACCTGTTCCTGACGAAGACGACGAAGGAGCGCATGAGGCAGCAGAGCAACTGGAACACCCTGTGCCGGGGGCACATCGTGCCGAAGGAGATGCAGGACAAAGAAACAGCGGTGAAGTTCATCGAGGCGGTGGAACAGTTCGCGCGTATCCTGAACGATTCGGGGCACATCCGGCTGCGCCGGCTCTCCGATGACGAAATCATCGGCACGGAGAAGGAAACGGGCATCATAGGCAGGTACTTCGCGCTCTCGCCGGGCAATGTGGACTGTCTGGAGGACATGGAAATGACGGCAAGGGAGATGCGCATCGGCGACAACCGGCTGTGCCTGCACACCCTGTCGGACACGGAAGACCTGCCCGCTGCGGTGGCCACGGACAGCCGTTACGAACGGCTCTCGACCGATCGCTCGGACTGCCGCCTGTCGTTCGCCGCTCCCGTGGGCCTGCTGCTTCCCTGCAACCACATATACAACCAGTACGTGCTCATCGGCAACAGCGACGAGGAACTGCGCCGCTTCGAGAAAACGGCGAGAAACATGCAGTCGCTCTCGCGGTACAGCCGCCAGAACGCCATCAACCGCGAGTGGATCGAGGAGTACCTGAACGAAGCGCACTCGCAGGGGCTGAAGTCCGTCCGCGCCCACTTCAACGTGATGGCGTGGAGCGACGACGCGGAGGAACTGAAACGCATCAAGAACGACGTGGGCAGCCAGCTGGCTTCAATGGGCTGCGTGCCGCGCCACAACACGACGGACTGCCCGACGCTGTTCTGGGCGGGCATCCCTGGCAACGCGGCGGACTTCCCGGCGGAAGAAGCGTTCCACACGTTCATCGGGCAGGCGGTGTGCCTTTTCGCCGGCGAGACCAACTACAAGGACTCGCCCTCCGCCTTCGGCATCCGCATGGCGGACCGTATCAGCGGCAAGCCGCTGCACATCGACATCTCCGACCTGCCAATGAAGCGGGGCGTGACGACGAACAGAAACAAGTTCGTATTGGGTCCTTCGGGAAGCGGCAAGTCATTCTTCATGAACCACCTTGTCAGGCAGTATTACGAACAAGGATCCCACGTGGTGCTGGTCGATACGGGCAACTCCTACCAAGGGCTGTGCGAGATGATACACCGCAAGACGAAGGGCAGGGACGGCATCTACTTCACCTACACGGAGGAAAAGCCCATCTCGTTCAACCCGTTCTACACGGACGACGGGGTGTTCGACGTGGAGAAGAAGGACAGCATCAAGACGCTGCTGCTCACCCTGTGGAAAAGCGAGAACGAACCCGCCACGAAAACGGAGTCGGCGGAACTGGGCAGCGCGGTGAACGCCTACATCCTGAAAATCCAGCAGGACAAGAATATCGTGCCGTCGTTCAACTCGTTCTACGAGTACATGCGGGACGTGTACCGCAAGGAGATGGAGGAACGCTACATCAAGGTGGCGAAGACGGACTTCAACATCGACAACTTCCTGACCACGCTCCGGCAGTATTACCGGGGCGGACGGTACGACTTCCTGCTCAACTCCACGGAGAACATCGACCTGCTGCACAAGCGGTTCGTGGTCTTTGAAATTGATTCAATAAAGGATAATGCCGAGCTTTTTCCGGTGGTTACGATTATCATCATGGAAGCATTTATCAACAAGATGCGGCGGCTGAAAGGCGTCCGAAAACAGCTCATCGTGGAGGAGGCTTGGAAGGCCCTTTCTTCGGCGAACATGGCTGATTACCTGCGCTATATGTACAAGACGGTCAGAAAATACTTCGGCGAGGCGATTGTGGTGACGCAGGAGGTGGACGACATCATCTCGTCGCCCATCGTGAAGGAAAGCATCATCAACAACTCGGACTGCAAGATACTGCTCGACCAGCGGAAGTTTATGAACCGCTTTGACCAGATACAGTCCCTCTTGGGGCTGACGGAAAAGGAGAAGTCACAGATACTCTCCATCAACCAGTCCAATGACCCGTCAAGGCGGTACAAGGAGGTGTGGATAGGGCTGGGCGGCACGCAGTCGGCGGTGTACGCCACGGAGGTGTCCATGCAGGAGTACCTCGCCTACACGACGGAGGAAACGGAGAAGATGGAAGTCCGCGAACTGGCGGAGAAACTGGGCGGCGACATGGAAGCCGCCATACGGCAGATAGCGGAAAGACGGAAAGAAGAAAAACAGTAAACAGATTATTCAACGACATTAAAAATTGAAACAGAAAATGAACATTGAACTGACAAAGACACAACGGCTGTTGCTTTGCGGCGGTCTGATTGGCTTGGCATCGCTGATGCTGCAAGCCTGCGAAACGGTAATGAAGGAAAGCGAGGATGTCCGCGAGAAGATTTGCGGCAACTGGCAGAGTGCGGAGGCGGGACCCGATGTGCTGGTGTACAAGGAGGGTGAACACTACAAGGTGACGCTGTTCCGGCGGTCGGGCGTGCGCCGCAGGCTGAAGCCGGAAACCTACCTGCTCCAGCGGGAGGAGAACGGCAACCTCTACATGAACACGGGCTTCCGCATCGACGTGGCGTACAACGAGGAAACGGACGTGCTGACCTTCTCGCCGAACGGCGACTACATCCGGGTGGACACGGATAATGCTTCGGACGGCGAAAAGAAAGAAGAATAATGAAAAGACAACGAACCACTAACTCCAACGTGAATGAGAATGAGACAGAAACTGAAAATGCCGCTGATAGCGGTCTGCCTGTGCCTCACGGGTGCGGGCACGGCAAACGCCCAGTGGGTGGTGTCCGACCCCGGCAACCTCGCCCAGAGCATCATCAACTCCGCCAAGGAGATGGTGGAGACGGCTGGCACGAAGGCGAACACCCTGAACGGCTTTCTGGAAACCAAGAAAGTGTTCGAGCAGGGCAAGAAGTATTACGACGCGCTCCAAGCCGTGCATGACGTGGTGAAGGGCGGCGTGAAGGTGACGAAGAGCATCGGGCTGGTGATGGAAATCTCCGAAATCTACGTGGAAAACTACCAGAAGATGCTCTCGGACGAGAATTATACACCGGAGGAGCTTGCCGCCATCTCGTCGGGCTACGCCATGCTGATAGACGAAAGCTCGGACGTGCTGCAAGATTTGAAGAACGTGGTGAACGTCACGGGGATGTCGCTCTCGGACGCGGAACGGCTGGCGATTATCGACAACGCCTACCGCAGCCTGATGAACTACCGCAACCTCGTGCGCTACTACACGGGCAAGACCATCTCGGTAAGCTACCTGCGGGCAAGGAAAAAGAACGACATGGACCGGGTGATGTCGCTGTACGGAACGGCTAACGAAAGGTACTGGTAGGCTATGGGAGAGTTCGACAACCTTCACCAGATACTCCTTTCGCTCTACGACGAGATGATGCCGCTTTGCGCGGACATGACGGGCGTGGCGAAAGGGCTTGCCGGGCTGGGCGCACTGTTCTACGTGGCGATGCGCGTGTGGCAGTCGCTCGCCCGTGCCGAAGCGATAGACGTGTACCCGCTGCTGAGACCTTTTGCATTAGGTCTGTGCATCCTGTTCTTCCCGACCATCGTATTGGGCACGATGAACAGCGTGCTGAGTCCCATCGTGCAGGGTGTACACGGGATTCTCGAAGAGCAGACCTTCGACATGAACGAGTACCGGGAGCAGAAGGACAAACTGGAGTACGAGGCGCTGATGCGCAACCCGGAAACCGCCTACCTCGCCTCGGACGAGGAGTTTGACCGGCAGCTGGACGAACTGGGCTGGTCGCCCTCGGATCTCGTGACGATGACGGGGATGTACATGGACCGGGCGGCGTACAACATCAAGAAAAGCGTGCGTGACTGGTTCCGCGAACTGCTTGAACTGATGTTCGCCGCAGCCGCGCTCATCATCGACACGCTACGGACGTTCTTCCTTGTGGTGCTGTCCATACTGGGACCGATAGCCTTCGCCTTCTCCGTGTGGGACGGCTTCCACTCGACGCTCTCAGCATGGTTCAGCCGCTACATACAGATTTACCTCTGGCTTCCCGTGTCGGATTTGTTCAGCACCATACTGGCGAAAATCCAGATACTGATGCTCCAGCAGGACATCGAGCGTATGCAGACCGACCCGAACTTTTCGCTGGATGCAAGCGACGGGGTGTACATCGTGTTCCTTATCATCGGCATCGTGGGTTATTTCACCATACCGACGGTGGCGGGCTGGATTATCCAAGCCGGAGGCGGCATCGGCAGCTACAACAAGAACATCGGGACCGCCGGGGCTTTGGGCGGCAGCGTGGCAGGTGCAGCCGCAGGAAACGTGGCGGGACGTGCCGGAAAGCTCATCAAGGGAACGGCTGGAAAGGTGTTCAAGAGGTAACAGCCGGAACGGTCGAAGTGGCACTTTGGGGTTGCCTATGTGCCACTTTGACCTCCCCGAAGTGTCACTTTGGGAAACAGATACTGAATGATGATTTTACAAACAAAAAAAGAAAGACGAAAAGAAAATGGAATTCAAATCACTAAAGAACATCGAGACGAGTTTCCGGCAGATACGTCTGTTCGGCATCGTCTATACGGCAGCCTGCGCCCTCGTGGTGGTCTGCTCGGTGGTGTGCGCCTTCCGCTTCGCCGAGGCACAGCGGCAGAAGATATACGTCCTCGACGGGGGCAAGAGCCTGATGCTCGCGCTCTCGCAGGACCTGTCGCAGAACCGTCCGGCGGAAGCGAGGGAACACGTGCGCCGTTTCCATGAGCTGTTTTTCACGCTCTCACCGGAGAAAAGCGCGATAGAGCACAACGTGAAGCGTGCCCTGCTCTTGGCGGACAAGAGTGCGTACAACTACTACGCCGACTTCGCTGAAAAGGGCTTCTACAACCGCATCATCGCCGGCAACATCAACCAAGTGCTTCAGGTGGACAGCGTGGTGTGTAACTTTGACCGTTACCCCTACGAGGCGAGGACATACGCCCGTCAGATGATTATCCGCGAGAGCAACGTGACGGAACGCACGCTCGTGACCGCTTGCCGCCTGCTCAACGCGAGCCGCTCGGACGACAATCCGAACGGATTTACCATCGAGGGCTTCACGGTGCTGGAGAACAAGGACATCCGAACCATAGAAAGATGATGCGTGTATGGGAAAGATGAAAACTCTGATTGAAGGCTTGAAAGGCGGGGTACGCAGGAAACTGGAAGCCCTGCCGCCGAAGGCGCGTCTGGGGATAGTCCTTACGGCATTTGCCCTCTTCGCCGTCCTTTGCCTGTACATGACCGTCACCGCCATCGCCGGTTTCGGCAAGGGGAACGGGGCAATGGAGATACGGCACATCGAGAAATTGGACCTGCCGATGCAGGAGAATATGAACCTATATAATAATGTGTATGGAAAAGGAACAGAAGAAGAATGAAACGAAAGAGAAGAAGCCGCTGACCGAACAGCAGCGGCAGCAACGCAGGAAGATGCTGGTCTATCCGCTGATGGGGCTGCTGTTCCTGGGCTGCATGTGGCTCATCTTCGCGCCGTCCTCCGAGGACAGGGAGAAGGCACGGCAGGGTCAGGGATTCAACACGGACATGCCCCTGCCCGAAGACTCGAAAATCATCGGCGACAAGGCGAAAGCCTACGAGCAGTTGCAGTTGGAGAACCGGCAGAAGGAACGCCGGGGCATGGTGGGCGACCTGTCCTCGTTCTGGCACGACGGCGCGGAAAAGCCGGACACAGCGGCTGCATCGGACGACTACCGCCTGACGCAGACGGAACCGTCCGAAAATGAGCGTGCCGATAAGCAACAGGCGGGCATACGCACCTCCGCTGCCGCCTATGAGCGGCTGAACACTTCGCTGGGCACGTTCTACGAGCCGCCGAAGGAGGACCGGGAAAAGGAGGAGCTTCGGGAACGCATCGACGAACTGGAAGCCATGCTGATGGCGCAGGAGGGCAAGCCGTCCTCGATGGAGGAACAGGTCGCGCTCTTGGAAAAGTCCTACGAACTGGCGGCAAAGTACCAGAACGGGAAGGGCAATGCCGGGCAGACCGCACAGCCCGAAGGGACGGAAACATCCGCCAAGGCTGACGAAAGGAGCATGAAGGCGGAACCGGTAAGCGGGGTGCGTCCGGCGGTGGTGTCCGCCTTGCCGCAGCCCATGACGGACTCGGCTTTTATCGCGGACTACGCAGGTGAACGGAACTATGGTTTCCACACCGCCATCGGCACGGCGGAAGCGTCGGAAAAGAACACCATCGCCGCCTGCGTGCAGGGCGACCAGACCATTACGGACGGGCAGACGGTGAAGCTCAGGCTGCTGGAGCCGATGCGCGTGTCGGGGCGCGTCATTCCCCGGAACACGCCCCTTGTGGGCGCGGCACGGTTGCAGGGCGAAAGGCTCGGCATCGGCATCACCTCGCTGGAACACGGGGGAAGCATCATCCCGGTAGAACTGGAGGTGTACGACAGCGACGGGCAGGCGGGCATCTTCATCCCCGGCTCGATGGAGATAGACGCGGCAAAGGAAATCGGGGCGAACATGGGCAGCTCGCTCGGCAGCAGCATCAACATATCGACCGACGCGGGGGCGCAACTCGTCTCCGACTTGGGGCGAGGGGCGATACAGGGTATCTCGCAGTACATCTCGAAAAGGATGCGCACGGTCAAGGTGCATCTGAAATCGGGGTACAGGGTGCTGCTGTACCAAGAAAAGGAATGAACAGCCTAAAAACATAAAGGCGAAAAAAGAAAAAATAATCAACAAACCAATTTTTATTTACCACTAAATCCAACGTAAAATGAGTATCAAGAAAGTAATGACAATGTTTGCCCTGCTGATGGGCATCGCCTGTGCGACCTACGCGCAGGGAGTGACGAACGACAGCACCGCCACCGCCAAGGAGGACGGGCTGGGACTGGTGAAGGACGTCTATCCGCAGACGGAGGAGGACGGCGACCTGTACCACGGTCTGACGAAAAAGCTGATGTTCGACCGCATGATACCGCCCCACGGTCTGGAAGTCACGTATGACAAGACCGTCCACATCCTGTTTCCGGCGGCGGTGCGCTACGTGGACCTGGGTTCGCCCAACCTGATTGCGGGCAAGGCGGACGGCGCGGAGAACGTCATCCGTGTGAAGGCGACGGTCAGGGACTTCCGCAGCGAGACGAACATGAGCGTCATCACGGAGGACGGGTCATTTTACACATTTAATGTGAAATACGCCGACGAGCCGCTTATCCTGAACGTGGAAATGAAGGACTTTATCCACGACGGCAGCACGGTGAACCGACCGAACAACGCACAGGAAATCTACCTGAAGGAACTGGGAAGCGAAAGCCCGATGCTGGTGCACCTCATCATGAAGTCGCTGCACAAGGAGGACAAGCGCAAGGTGAAGCACATCGGCTGCAAGCGTTTCGGCATCCAGTACCTGCTGAAAGGGATTTATGTCCACAATGACCTGCTGTATTTCCACACGGAAATCAAGAACCAGAGCAACGTGCCGTTTGACGTGGACTATATCACGTTCAAGATTGTGGACAAGAAGGTGGCGAAGCGTACCGCCATGCAGGAGCAGGTGCTGTTCCCCCTCCGCGCCTACAACTACACCGTCCGTGTAGCGGGGAAGCAGTCCGAACGCACGGTGTTCTGCCTTCCGAAGTTCACCATCCCCGACGGCAAGCAGCTCGTGGTGGAGATGAACGAGAAGGACGGCGGACGCCACCAGACGTTTACCATGGAGAACGAGGACTTGGTACAGGCTGAAACCATCAACGAGTTGCGTGTGCGATGAAAGGAAAGGTACTGTTTATTGTAACGCTTCTGTCCGTCCTCTTGGCAGGACGGGCGGAAGCCCAGCGGTGCCTGCCGAAGATGCGGGGCATCGAACTGAAAGCCGGGCTGAACGGGGTGGACGGCTATGTGCTGGGAGCCACTTTGTCAAGCTACGCGAAAGGCGGGAACAAGTGGGTGTACGGGATGGAATACCTGCAAACCAACCATGATTATAGGAGTACGACCATCCCTGCGGCGCAGTTCACGGCGGAGGGCGGCTTCTACTACAACTTCCTGTCGGACGCGAAAAAGGTGGTGTTCCTCTATGCGGGCGCGTCAGCCCTTGCCGGATATGAAACGGTGAACTGGGGCGAAAAGACGCTGTACGACGGGGCGAGGCTGAATAACGGGGATGCTTTCGTCTATGGCTGTGCCGCCACGCTGGACATGGAGGTGTACCTCGCGGACTTCATCGCGCTGACGGCTTCGCTCAGGGAGCGTTTCCTCTGGGGCGGAAGCATGGGGGTGTGCCATACGGAGTACGGGATAGGTGTCAAGTTCATCATCAACTGACGGATGCCTATGGACATAGAAGCGATGAAACGGTTTCCGATAGAGGACTTCCTCGCACGGCTGGGGCATCATCCCGTGCAAAGGCGTGCCAATGCCGTCTGGTACAGGTCGCCTTACAGGGAGGAGCATACGCCTTCCTTCAAGGTAAACCCGGAGAAGAACCTCTGGTTTGACTTCGGCGAGGGCAAGGGCGGCAACATCTTCGCATTGGCAGGCGAGTTCATCAAGACGGGCGACTTCCTCACGCAAGCGAGGTATGTGGCGGAAGTGGCGGGTATGCCGGCACAGGACTATGGACCGCAAAAAGCCGTTGATACACACCGTTCCGACGGACACAGCTTCGAGGATGTGGAGGTGCTGCCTTTACAGAACCGGGCGTTGCTCCGTTACCTGCAAGAGAGGGGCATACCGTCCGCCGTCGCCATTGCGAACTGCAAGGAGATGCGCTACTCCACGCACGGCAAGCGGTATTTCGCCGTGGCTTTCGGCAACGAAGGCGGCGGCTACGAGATACGCAACCCGTTCTTCAAGGGCTGCGTGCCGCCGAAGGACGTGACCCTGTTGTCGGTCGGCTCGACGTCCTGCAACGTGTACGAGGGCTTCATGGACTACCTCTCCGCCCGTGCGCTGGGCATCGGCGGCAAGGAAGACCACCTTGTCCTCAACTCGGTGTCCAACGTGGCGAGGGCGTACCGCCATCTGGACGGTTACGGACAGATAAAGTGCTACCTTGACAATGACGAAGCCGGGCGGCGGACGCTGGGGGCTTTGCTTGCACGTTACGGCGGAAGAGTATCGAACTGCTCCGGCATTTATGACGGGTGCAAGGACTTGAACGAGCACCTGCAAAGGGTGCTTGCCGAAAGGCAGGCTCAAAGCGAGAACGAAAAGAAAAACAAATCCATCAGACTATAACAGATTATGAACATGAATAAATTGAACCAAAAAGCGAAAAGAAACATAGTAAGAACCTTTGCTGCCCTCTGTGTGGGTATGCTCTCCTTCGGCTTCACCGCCTGCGATGATGACTTGGACGTGACGCAAGCCTACCCGTTCACGGTGGAGACCATGCCCGTACCGAAGGAACTGGCGCAGGGCGAGACGGCGGAGATACGCTGCGAGCTGGTGCGTGAGGGCGAGTTTGACGGGGCGGTCTATACCATCCGCTACTTCCAGTTTGACGGCGAAGGCACGCTGAAGCTGGATAACGGTCTGGTATTCCTGCCCAACGACCGCTACTTGTTGGAGAACGAAAAGTTCCGCCTGTATTACACCTCGGAGTGCGACGAGTCGCAGAGCCTGACCATCACGGTGGAGGACAATTTCGGCAATGCCTTCGAGTGGGAAGTCGAGTTCAACAACGACTCGGATACGGATGTGGCGGTGTCGGACACCTTGAACGTCAGCCGATGATGTGCAAGGCGTTGCTCCTGCTGCTGGCGGCTGTCCTCTGCGGCAGCCTGCCTGCACAGGATACGGAGGAAACGGCACGGCTGCTGGCGCTGTTCAACAGCCACCCGAAAGCGGACATAGCCGTCGAGCTGGTAAAGAAGTACGAGGGGCTGCATGACCGTTCCGACTACCCGTATTACGGCTACGGACACCGCAGGCTGCCAAACGAGAAGCTGTCCTACGGCATGACGGAGTCGGAAGCCGAAGCCCTGCTCCGCAAGGATTTGGCGGTGCGTTACAGGCTGTTCCGCAAGTATGGTAAGGACGCGCTCCTGCTTACGGTTCTCAGTTACAACGTGGGGCAAGGGGTGCTGCTCGGTCATGGCGGGCATCCGAAAAGCGGGCTTGTCCGCAAGCTGGAAGCCGGGAACAGGGACATTTACCGTGAATACACAGCCTACTGCCGGTACAAGGGCAAAACCGTCCGCTCGATAGAGCGGCGGCGCAAAATGGAGTTCCTGCTGCTATATGAGCCGTGAGGCTATGGGATAAAAAAGAATCGATGAAGCAATTTCATCGGTTCTTTTTCCTTGTATGGCATTTATGGTATCACATTCGGTATGACACCTTGTTTGATGGTCTTACCGTTCCTGCAAAGTTCAATGACACCCGGACTAAATCCCATGTCTGCCAAAGCGACACATCGGATATAGTCCTCGTATTCCTTGCCGCTGAAATTCTTGCCTGTCAGATTATTGAAGAACATAGGGATGCTTCTCCCGTCCTCGCTGTATAACACGGTCTTGCCGTTCTGTCTGATTTCGTCCATATCATGTAATTATTTTTATGATACCTATTTATCGAAGATGGGAACAAAAGGGCTTTTTGCTACTTTTGAGCCGCCTCCTGCTCACCGTCAAAAGTAGCGGGCGGCAAACTCCGCCACCCGCCGAAGGGTCAGAAACGGGTGTATAGTCCCGTTACCTGCGTGAATATGTCTTGTAACATATCAAAATACACTCCCTCGTACTTGGCAATCTCCTTGACCTTGATGTCGAAGTGCTTAGTCATGGACTGGCGGTAGAAATACATGGTGTATGTATCTGTATCCTCGTCCAATATCACTTTCAAGCGGTTGGCGGAAGTCTTGTTCCTCGCAAGGCTCATTTGCAGCCCGTTCCGCAAGCCTATGAAATCCTTGCTGCCCGTCATGGCGGCAAACCTGCGTCCGCCCATCTGTTCTAAAATCGTCTTTGCTATCATCGTTTATATTTAAGTTGTCCTTTGTTAAGGGTGGCTTTTGCCACCCCGATTTTTTATTTGAAGTTCATCCGCTGGCGGATATTTTCAAGGGTACGCTCGGCAATGGGGCGTGTATCTTTTGTCCATAGGTCATAGTCATGCACGGATACTCCCACGCTCCGCAGGTCACGGATATAGCCGGACACATAATCTCCCGAAGGGAGGTAAACGAACTGCAACCATGCGTCCTTGCCGTCTGTCAGTATAAAATAGTATTTCATGATGCTTTTTCTTTTAATGGTAAGTGTGGGAGGTGGTGTTCACCGCCACGCACTCAAAATTCTCTCATATCAGCGATAGTCGTACAGTGTGTGAGCCATTCCTTTACGCAGGGCATGTTGTATTCGGAAGTGATGACTGCCGTATGCTCGTTTATTTGCGTAAACCTCGTACTTTCATAGTCCTCCACCCATCCTTTGAGGGTGTCAGTTCCCCATGCGTCCGCATCGGAAAACATATTGTCCAATACCTTGATTGGGTCGCTGAACGTAACTATCAGCGTATCATAGCCTGCTGTCATAGCCTGTCCTCCTTCGCTTTAATCCATTCGTCACGCAGCCGCCTGCACTCGTCCAAAGTGGGTTTCACGCAGGAGAACAACTCTCCGTCTGTATGGCGATAGTCGTATTGCACGAAAGTGCGCCTTTTCCTACCGATACTCATTTGGAAACTCTCGTATTTCTCCGTTCCTGCCGTTTGGCAGGTGCTTACTCCGTTAATGGTCATTCTCGTTGTCATAGCCTTATCAATTAAAATTCAACAATCAGTAATCTGTTCTCCAAACATTGGTCGGGGTCGGATGCCTTTTTCTGCGTCACCCATAAATGGTGTGCGCCATATCCAAAGGCGAAAAGAGCATTGAAAAGTTCCTTTCGGGCGAATACCTCCATTACACCCCTTACATCCTGCTCGTTCTTTGTCAGTACAAGCGTGTTCAACAATTCGATAAACATTTCGGGCAGTTCCTCGTGCCATCCGAAAACCATATTTTCTATTTTCACTTCCATATCATTAACTATTAGTTTGTTATACGATTATGCCACCTGCTTCATCCGCTGCCGTATCTGCTCGGCATTGTCCTCCACCAATTTGATGATACGGTCGTGGTATTCGGTGTTGGAGTTGCATACGCCACGGCTCTGCACCACTTTCAACGTCTGCAAGTCCACTTCCACCGTTTCGATGCGTTCTCCGTCAATTCGTGCGGACAGTATCAGCGAATTTTCATCATTGTAGTAAGCGTTGGTATAGACGCAATGGTGCATGGCTTTCCCTTCCTCGTAAAACTCATCCACGCTTTGCAATACCTTTACAATGATTAGTCCGTCCGTCAGTACAAGGTTGAGGAAAGCGGCTTTCTTTCGGATATACTCGTCTTTCTCTTTCGCCATATCCTTCAAACGCTTCCGCTCACGCTCCAACCGCTCGGCTTCCATTGCAATGCGCTGTTGCTCCCGTTCACGCTCCAATTGGGCTTGTCTTTTCTCCATATATAGGTCGTGGGTTGCCTTGAGGTCGGTCGGGCAAATGAAATGGGGGTTGCGCAAGTCTTTTCCCAATTTCTCCAACAGATATAGAAGGTCGCACCATAATGAAATGTCGGTTATGGCATATTTGTTCCGCATAGCTATCTTGTACGAGTGCCAACACCTGTCAAGTGCTTGCGGCTTGGAGAGGAAATAGCGCAAATGCTCGATGTTGCCCGACTTCATCAGGGTTTCCGCACGGCTGTCCGAAAGCAATGCAGGGATGAGTTTGGTCGGCACAATGCCATGAAAGTCACCCTTAAAACCGTTTCTGCGTAACGTGTCCGTCACCTTGAATTTAGGGTATATCGGAGAATGGGCGATGTGGTCGTAGGCGATGTTGTCCTGCCGGATAGCCATAGGAGAGGCAAAAGAGAAAAGGTCAAGATACCTGCCCCAAATCCGCTGTTTGCCGACAACCGCCATACGTCCTTCCTTGTTCCACCAGTACTGACCGATTTCAAGTACATAAGGGTCAGCCTTGCAGCCTTTCTCCATCTCCACGAAAAGGAGGTACATACGCAGCACTTGGTATTCCCCACACGTGGTAAGAACGGTGAAGTATTGTTTCTGCTGCACTTTGCGGACATAACTTGTTACCACTTCCAGCCTTGCCCCACATTCGGGGCAAGTGTAGTATTTTGTCTGTTTGTCCATAATCCAGCTATGACCGCAGTCCATGCAGGTGGTGCGTCCTTTGGGCAAACGGTGGGCGTAATGGTCAATGCACTCACGGAAAGCCCAATTCATCTGTGCTTTGGTTATGGGGCGGAGTTTCTTGCTCTGTGCAAGTACCGTTTTCTCGAATTTGTTTCTCGGTTTCATAGGTTCAGAATAATGAGAGTTCAACTTGTTGTACATTTGTCTTTTGGCTCGCCTTAGCCTTGTTGCGGTTCTGCAACTTGCGCAGTTCCTCGGCTTGGTATTGGCGGATGGCTTGCTGCCGTGCCTCCGCCTTTTCCTCGTCAGTCAGTTCTACCGTATGGTTCACGACTACTTGGCATTGCAGTGGCTTGCCCACTTCAATGTCGTCCTCGTCATAGTAGTGGACGGCTTGGGAATAGATTTCACCGTCTGAAAAGCCGTTGCAGCCGCTTTTCTGCACCCAATTAAGGATATAGGTTGCGCAATCGTCAATGTTCTTGTTCGGCTTGTTGTAACTTGCCGCAAACAGCTTGTCCTCCGCTGCACGGCTGTCCAAATAGGCTTGGATTGTCCGCTTGAAATGGTCTGTTCCGTTCATATCGTCAGATTTTAGATGTTGTCATTCGTGTAAAGTATGTCGCAGTCCTCCACTTCGGAAGGTAGTCCGAAAAGGGGATAAGGCGAAAAATAGGGATGTGCGTTACCTTCTTCGTCCGTAAGGGGTGAGACAACCTGCACGTTCCACTTGCTCTGCCACTCGTCAATCATGCGGATTTCCTCGTCCGTCAGTCCCGTCATGTCACCGTTGATGATGTACCCTAAACTCCATGTGGGTATCTTTTCCGTTGTCTTGTTCATAAGGTTCTCTTTTGATTGGTTGTCAAATGGTTTCTTTCAAAATCTCTCTCCAATAGATTGTCTCTACCTCGCTTAAAAGAAAGTCAATGAAGTCCTTTCTTGCATCCTTGCACAACTCCTTGTACATTTCTCGGAATGTGCCGAAATTGCCGTTAATGTACGTTTCCACCATATACTCAAAGATGTTGTCCACCTCGTAAAACCTGCATTGCTGCGCTGCCGTCTTGCTGTTTCTTTTCGCCATATCCTTATGAATTAAAGGGTTAATAACCAAATGAATGTCCAAATAATTGTCACTATTGAAAGTAGTGCGGTGAGGATGCCGAACATGAAGTTCAACACGCCCAATAGGATTTCCCCTGCGATGCCTACCGCCAAACCTCCTGCGCAAAGGGTAATGCCCCATGCCGCTCTCGCTACTGCGGACAATACTTTCCGCAAAGCCTTTCCGATGTCGTTCAATGTCATTCTCATATCGTCCAATTTTTAAGTTGTTTTTACTTGTCTTGCTCGGATGGGGAGGTCGGGTCGAGTCCTTTTTCTTTTCGCCTCTCCGTATGTCCGATGTTTCCTTGTGACGTCTTCCGACCGCGCATCGGTCGTTTTCGTTTCGGGGGCCATGCAAAGGTTAGGGAGTAGGTTCAGCAAATTTTTTCGACAGAATACTACCTGAGCTTGCGAAGTGTGGAGATTGTGGCTAAAAAATTTGTGTTCCTAATCCCGTCTTTACCTTTGCCCCTGCAACGAAAATGACCCACTGATGCCGTCTGGAATGGCGGCATGGGAATATCGGCATACTTGCTGGAGAGGCGGGAAGGAAAAGGGGGGAGCATAGAGGATGGCGCAACGCGCCACGGGGAAGTTCAAAGGGCGGCGCAACGGACAAGGGGAAAGCCCCGCTTTCCTGCCGCCGTGACAGAAGTCCTGCAACCGTCATTGTCATGCGTGCATGGCTTGCGGTTGCAAGTTTTCTGCCGACGGCACATGTCTTCAAACGGTCTTGTCTGCCATGCCCGGTTTGGCAAAAGCATGGCAAGACGGTTTGAGGACAGGGAAGACATGACAGCCGGAAATAGTCGCAGGTGCAGATTCACGCTTGCCGTGCCCTGCATCCGGCGGCATTTCGGCTGCTAAAAGAAGACGAGAAAAAGAAAATGGATAAAACGGACTTGTCCGTTCTGCACAAGCATATAAAAGAAGTGCCCACGACGAGGGCTGTGTCACTTGTGACATTGTGGTCGTCGTGGGCTTTTCTTTGCTTGTGCCGTTTCTGAAAGCGGCTTCTACGCAACAAGTCGGAAGTGGCTTTCAGAAGGGGTGAAAATAACAAGGGAATGAAATCGTGAATGAAAAAAAGTTTTAGGAAATTCGTGAAAACGGGTAAAGTTTTGTACCTTTGCAAAAGTAAGAAAGTTCTTTCGTTTAATGCAAAATGAGGAAGAATATAGAAGTTCGCTGGTTTCTAAACCGTTAACAAGTCTATTTCGCTTCAGTCTTAATCACTTCATATTTAGATAGATATAATTTTTATTATGTCTTGCGGTGTGGAATGTCAGGTTCTTTTTAATACCGCATATATCGGCAATCTCTTTCAAGTAGGCGTTTAGCTTCTGATTGCTGATTACGGGAAGTATCTTCCCGTCCGGCAACTTGCCCTTGTACTTCTTCAAAATCATCTTGGGAATATCCAGCAGGGGAACATTCACGTCCGTATTCGTCTTTTGCCGCTTGGTGATTATCCAAAGGTTGCCGTCAAAGGACTTTTGGATATTCTCCTGCCGCAAGTTGGCGACATCGCTGTAAGCCAAACCGCAGAAACAGGAAAAGACGAACAAGTCCCTGACGTGTTCCAGCCGTTCGGAAACCATTTTCTTTTTAAGGATGATTTTTATCTCGTCCTCTGTCAGATAACCCCTGTCCACTTTCTCCAGCCGGATTTTATAGCTGACGAACGGGTCGCCCACCAGTATGCCGTTGTTACGGGCAATGATGATGATACGCTTGAAGAACTGCATGAACTTGGCGGTGGTGTTGTAGCCGCACTTGCAGGCGGTACGCAAATACAACTCAAAATCGGTAATGAACATCGGGCTTATCTCCTTTATGGATATGTCCGATACGTTGTACTTGCTTTGGATAAATTCAGCGAGGTGGCGGCGGGTCACTTCATACTTGCGGTAGGTCGCTATCGTCTTGGATATGCCCACAAGCTGCTTCACATCGTCATTGTGCTTTTGGAACAATGAAAGGATTGTTTCGTGGCTCTCGCTATGACCTAAAAACTCGTTTTTCACTTTCTCGGCGGTCACGTAGTTGTCACGCCGCTGCATTTCGTGGTAAATGGTATTCAGGGAAGAACGTATGTCGTCCAAAAGGGCGTTTATCCTCCCGGCATCCCTGCCTTTGGCTTTGCCCGCAGCAATGCTCCAGTTGTCGGGCTGGATGCTCTGTTTCGTACTGAACTGGCAAAGTTTGCCGTCTATGGTGATGCGTGCCATAATCATAACCTCGCCGTTTTTCTTTTCAGAACCTTTCTTCAAATAAAAAAGAACCTTGAATGTCGATTTCATAACTCAAAATTTTTAGTTGCAAAATTAGTTTTTACCTCTCGTTTTCGAGTTATGCAGACTATGGACTAATATAGTCATTATCAGGTCATTTATGGACAATTCGTTACCGTTTTTGTCCGGCAGGGAATAGGTAACGATTTAGTAACGAAACTTTGTCTTTTACCGTACTTTTGAAGTCTTGGAAGCAGGACTTTCGGGCAATAAAAAAAGCCACAAATCATTGATTTGTAGCTTTTTGTCCGTTTGCTGACCATTTCTGTCCAGCACGTTCAGCGGAGAGACAGGCTCTCGAACTTATACTTTCACAGAATCTCATAAAACCGCAAACAACTGATAATCAAGTGCAAATTACAACATAGAGTAAAACTAAATGTTTCTAAATGTCTTTTGCTATCTCAATAATTGGGTGTATATTTGGGTGTAGAATTTCAAACGCACCCAATTATGAATATCAAGCGCAACATCATTTTTGCATTGGAGAGCCGGAAAAAGAACGGTGTGCCAATCGTAGAGAACGTACCCATCCGTATGCGTGTCATCTTTGCCAGCCAACGCATCGAGTTTACAACGGGCTACCGGATTGACGTAGCCAAATGGGATGCAGACAAGCAGCGGGTAAAGAACGGATGTACCAACAAGCTAAAGCAGAGTGCAGCCGAAATCAATACGGACTTGCTGAAATACTATGCCGAAATCCAGAATATTTTCAAGGAATTTGAGGTGCAGGAGGTCATGCCAACGACCCAACAGTTGAAGGAAGCTTTCAACATGAGAATGAAAGACACCAGCGAAGAACAGCCGGAAGAAGCCCCTGTCAGCTTTTGGGAGGTATTCGATGAGTTTGTAAAAGAGTGCGGTAACCAGAATAACTGGACGGCATCCACCTATGAAAAATTTGCAGCAGTGAGGAACCACCTCAAAGAGTTCAAGGAGGATGCAACGTTCAACTATTTCGACGAGTTTGGATTGAACGAATACGTCAACTTCCTGCGTGATACCAAGGATATGAGAAACAGCACCATCGGCAAGCAAATGGGATTCCTCAAATGGTTCCTGCGCTGGAGCTTCAAGAAAGGACATCATCAGAACATTGCATACGATACATTCAAACCGAAACTGAAAACCACCTCGAAAAAAGTAATCTTCCTGACTTGGGATGAACTGAACAAGCTGAAAGACTACCAGATACCCAAGGATAAGCAATACCTGGAACGTGTGCGTGATGTTTTCCTGTTCTGCTGCTTTACGAGTTTGCGGTATTCGGATGTTCGCAATCTGAAAAGAAGCGATGTGAAGTCCGACCACATCGAAATAACCACAGTCAAGACTGCCGACAGCCTGACGATTGAACTGAACAAATACAGCAAAGCCATACTGGACAAATACAAGGACATCCATTTCGAGAATTACATGGCTCTGCCCGTCATCAGCAACCAGAAGATGAACGATTACCTGAAAGAGCTGGGCGAACTGGCAGAAATCAACGAGCCTGTACGGGAAACCTACTACAAGGGAAATGAACGTATTGATGAAGTCACACCCAAATACGCTTTGCTCAGTACCCATGCAGGAAGAAGGACATTCATCTGCAATGCGCTGGCTCTCGGAATCCCGGCACAGGTGGTCATGAAATGGACGGGACACAGCGACTACAAAGCTATGAAACCCTACATTGACATAGCGGATGATATTAAGGCAAATGCCATGAACAAGTTTAATCAACTATAAAAGTATCAAACAGTTTCATAGATAGTTATCAATGACTATATTTGTAGAAATTATCATCACAATATGAGCAACAAGGAATCCAACATAGAGAAAACGAATTTTGATGCATTCATACAAGCGGTCGGTTCGGAAATAGAACAGGCACAAGTAAGGCTGATTGTTGCAGCCAATGCACAAATGCTGTTCCATTACTGGAAGATAGGCAATTACATCCTTTATCACCAGCAGCTGCACGGATGGGGAAGCAAAATCATCAAGCAGTTGGCAAAGGCTATCCGACTGCATTACCCTGAAAAGAAAGGCTATTCGGAACGTAACCTTACCTATATGTGCCAGTTTGCAAAAGCATATCCTTTAAGAGCGTTGCAAAGTTTCATAGAAACAGATGCAAGCCTGTCTGTCCCAACCATACAGAGTGTGACCAATGAAGTATTAAAACTGAATGACAAGCAATTTACGCAGGAACTTACTGCGCAAATACAATCGATTGATTGTCAATCATTAGCAATTACGCAGGAAGTTCCTGCGCAATTTGAAGATGTGGGAAAAACCGTGTCTGCCATTTACAGGATGGGAATCAGGGAAATAGAAGAAGTTTTCTTGACCTCTCCTATAGCCAAAATAAACTGGACAAGCCAAATGACTATACTTGACAGTTCGCTACCTTTAGGTCTAAGCTACTGGTACATGAAGCAGTCTGTGGAAATGGGATGGAGCAGCAATGTATTGAAAATGCAAATTGACAGTGATTTGTATAGCCGACAAATCAGCAACAACAAGGTAAACAATTTCACGACCACACTTCCGGCTCCACAAAGCGACCTTGCCAATTACCTACTCAAAGACCCGTACATCTTTGATTTGGCAGGAGCCAAAGAAAAAGCAGACGAAAGGGATATTGAAGAACAGCTGGTGAAACACGTTACCCGCTACCTGTTGGAAATGGGCAACGGTTTTGCCTTCGTTGCCCGGCAGAAGCACTTCCAAGTCGGAAACAGCGATTTCTTTGCCGACCTGATTCTATATTCCATTCCGTTGCACGCATATATTGTCATAGAATTGAAAGCCACTCCTTTCAAGCCGGAATATGCCGGACAACTCAACTTTTACATCAACGTGGTGGATGATAAGTTGAGAGGAGAACACGACAACAAGACCATCGGTCTTTTGTTGTGCAGAGGAAAGGACGAAGTGGTTGCCCAGTATGCCCTTTCCGGCTATGACCAGCCCATCGGCATCAGCGATTACCAATTGAGCAAGGCGATTCCCGAGAAATTGAAATCAGCGTTGCCCAGCGTAGAAGAAGTGGAAGAAGAACTGGCTTCTTTCCTTGACAAGGATCCCCAATAATAAGAGTATGCCATGCAGAAAACGATAACAACCCTCATTCCTCAATACGGGGAGCTGAACAGAATCTGCAAAGATTGGATTGTAAGCCATACTTTCTCTTTTGAAAAGCAGAAATTCATCGTTGATTTCTACTCGAAATGGAGCGATATAAAGGCTTTTGAGCAAGCTATCCTTGAACTGGTGCTGCATACACCGCCAGAACCATGTACCCTGCTGCTGAAAAGTCTGAAAAAGGAAGTCAAAGAATACATACGGCTTTATGAATCTTACCGCCTTCTCCATGACGAAGTGATCATACGTGTATGCTACCAATACGCAGACCGCTACAAGGAAACCATCAAGGAAGAGATGGAAGTGGTAAACAGGCTGCGCAAACCGATGAACGAAGCCAACAACCGCTATGATTCCATTGGCTACCGAGAGCATACACCCGAAGAAGAAAAGCTGGCGGAAAGAGAATATGAGCGTTGCAAGGCTGAATATGAAAGGGAGAAAGCCCAACTGGAGCATCTTTATGAGCAGCAAACCCTTCTCTGGAAAGAAGCCCGGCAATACATGAAAAACCGTTGCGACGACATCTACCTGCTTAGCGTACACTTCATGGGCATCCTGACCAAATATGTACCGGACGAAGAAAGCCAACCGAACGAAGCAGACAGGCAGAGCCGTACAGACAGCCAGCCGGAAGCTGAAACTACAACCGCATCGACTACAGCTACGACTGCCGGATTGCCTGAATATTTCAGCATGAAGCTGATTTCCCTAATTCATGAAGTTTGTGCAGGGGAACAGTTTGAAGACATTACCGCACCGGATTTCTATGCCTGCATGAATCTGCATCCCTGCCAGTGCGTACTGAAAATAAAGCCAAGGGAAAAGATACGGGTATGCTATCTGATTTCCCTGATGAGGGAGCAGTTGCCGGGGCAGGATAAGGACAAATGGAAGGAAGCCATCCTGAAACACCTGGATATTGATGAAGACTATTACAAGTCCAAGTACAGGGAACCCGTTTCCGATTTACCCAGTATTCCCAACCAAAAGTTCGCCAAGGAAATGGACGGAATATTCCGATAACCCGTGATATTCCAATATATTTTACGACATGACCACTTATGAGGTTGTGTCAAAACGTTGGCACAACCTCATTTATATTTTAAGTTCTGCTATATTTTCTTTTGGCTATGCTACTTTTTCCTCATGCATTTGGCAACAAGTTGCTATATTCCAATTATATCGGGTTATAAATAGTCCCATAAACATATATTTGGCAACTGTAATGAGCCCCTTTCCTTCTTTTATCAGTTTAGCACACATTTTTTTGATATTAAAGGCTATAGCAAAGAAAGCAAAGTCCATTGTAACCTTGTCTTCTCCCACATGCCGGAATCTTCTGTATGCCATGTTGTATTTCATTTGTCCAAACACCGCTTCTGGTTCTATACACCTCCTGCCTCTATGCTTGATACCTTCTTCTGAGAGCAACCTTTCCCGTGCCTGCCGTTTGTATTGATTTAATCGGTGGTTGACTTCTATAATACGGTTCCCCCGAGCTTTAAAACAACTGCCACGCAAAGGGCAACCTTCACATCTTTTTGCTTTATACCGGGCACTTTCGGTGATGTATCCGCTCGCTGTCTTGTCACGTTTGGTTCCTATACGGTTCATGTGCTGTCCCATAGGACAAACGTAATAATCCTCCCCCTCATTGTAATGGAGACTTTCGGCATGGAACGGGTTGGGAGTATAACGGGGACGCTGTTCTTTATGGAAGTAATTGTACTTGATGAAGGCTTCTATCCCATTCTCCTGCATGAACCGGTAATTTTCTTCCGAACCGTAACCGGAGTCTGCCACGCAGATATTCGGTAAACGGTTATAGCGGTACTGGAAAGAGTGGAAAAAAGGTATGAGGGTCAGTGTATCGGTAGGGTTGGGAAACAGACAGAAGTCTGTGATAAATTGGTTTTCAGTACCTATTTGCAGATTATATCCGGGTTTGGTCTGCCCGTTCTTCATGGCATCTTCTTTCATGCGCATGAATGTGGCACCAGGATCGGTCTTGGAATAGGAGTTACGTTCTCCAAGGGTATCAAGGTGATTGTCATATTCTATCAGCTTGTCACGATACCCTTCAAGTTCCCTGACCTGCTTCTTCTTTTTGCTCAGGGCTTTCTTTTCTTCCTTATCCTTTGTTGCAGGCTGGCGTTCCAGGGCTTCTTTAAGTTCATCCACTATGTCAGAGAGCTTGCAGGAAGTAAACTCCACGGATGTGTCTTTTATAGAGTTCTCCTGTGCAATGGTTTCATCCACCTGCTCCAAGAGAATACGGATTTTATCCATTAGTCTCGTACGGTTCCGTTCGACTGTCTTGCGCCAGACAAAAGTATATTTGTTGGCTTTGGATTCAATCTTAGTACCGTCGATATACTCCACATCAAGGCTGATGAAGCCTTTATCGGCAAGGACAAGAACCAACTGGGTAAATACATTATTTATTTCCTCCTTTACACGGTTACGAAAACGGTTGATCGTGATAAAATCCGGATGCTCATTACCGGCAAGCCAAATATAATGAATGTCACGAAGGAGGTGCTTCTCTATTTTACGGCAAGAATAGATATTATTCATGTAGGCGTAGATTATCACCTTAAGCATCATTTTAGGATGATAAGGACAACGGCCCGTTTCCTTATAAAGCTTCTTGAAACTCTCAAGATTGAGGTTATCAATAACAGCATTCACGATGCGGACCGGGTCGGTCGCAGCTATGTTTTCATCAATTCTTTGTGGAAAAAGAACGGTTTGGTTGGGAATGTAAGGACGAAAATGTAACTTTGCCATAACGAAAAACTTTATGCCTAAAGATACGAAAACTTTGGGTAATAACAAAGCCCGGGCTTGAGAAAGTCTGGGCTTTGCGCATAAAAAAAGGCTGTGTCAGCGTTTTGACACAACCTCATTTTTATTTCTTGATATTCAGCGATATAACAGAACAATCCATATCTATCATCCACATACTTACCACTCAAAACCCTACCTAATTTTGCATCGTTCGAGAACAGAAGAAACAGCCTGTGCGCAGGGCTATTGTCAAACAAGTAATCATACGGACGATGAACAACCTCAAAGAACTGTTAGTGAAACCCGTCTGGCAGATGACAGGCGAAGAGTTCCTTTTTCTAAGCAGACACGCTTCGGTACAGGCAGAGGCGCAACCGCAGCCGACCACCGACACGGAAAGAAAGTACGTGTACGGCATACTCGGCATAGCCAAGCTTTTCGGGTGCAGCCTGCCCACAGCCAACCGCATCAAGAAAAGCGGAAAGATAGACAAAGCCATTACCCAGATTGGACGCAAGATTATCGTGGATGCGGAACTGGCGCTGGAACTGGCTGGCAAGAAAACCGGAGGACGCAGATAAAGGAGGTGATTATGGACTATATAAAAGAAATATCACCCGAACAAGCCGTTATCCTCTGGCAGGAATCCCGGCTAAGTCTGTCAAGATGCTACGAAAAAGCCCCCGAAATTCTGAAAGTACACGGCTCTGTCATCGGGACGCTGGGCAATTTCAGCGCATCCATCGGCAAAGCCAAGAGCAAGAAAACCTTCAATGTATCGGCTATCGTAGCCGCTGCATTGAAGAACGGTACCGTGTTACGATATGCGGCTGAACTGCCCGAGGAAAAGCGGAAAGTGCTTTATATAGATACGGAGCAAAGCCCCTACCACTGCCTGAAAGTGATGAAGCGGATCCTGCGGATGGCAGGATTGCCCGATGACAGGGACAGCGGTTATCTGGAGTTTCTCGCTTTGAGAAAATACATCCCGGAACAGCGCATCAGCATTGTAGAACAGGCTATCTACCACTCACCGGATATTGGGCTGGTCATCATAGACGGCATCCGGGATATGGTGTACGACATCAACAGCCCCGGTGAATCCACCCGCATCATATCCAAGCTGATGCAGTGGACGGACGACAGGCAGATTCATATCCATACGATACTGCATCAGAACAAGGGGGATGAGAACGCAAGAGGGCACATTGGTACGGAACTGAACAACAAGGCGGAAACAGTCCTGCTGGTGGAAAAGGACAAGGGGAACAGCGACATCAGCCATGTTTCCGCCATGCACATCCGGGCGATGGATTTCGAGCCTTTTGCATTCTGCATCAACGACAGAGCCCTGCCCGAACTTGCGGAAGGCTACAAGCCGGAAGCAAGGAAGCCGGGAAGACCCTCGGTGGAAAAGTTTGACCCTTACAAGGATATTTCAGAACCGCAGCACCGTGCCGCACTGGAAGCCGCTTTTGCACTGAAAGAGGAATACGGCTACAAGGAGCTGGAAGACACCTTAATCAGGACTTATCTGGCAGAAGGGGTTAGACTGAATCACCAGAATGCAGTGGCGCTTATCACCATGCTGCGCAACAAACGGATGATAGTGCAGGAAAACGGCAGGAAGTATTCCTTCAAGCCCGATTACCACTATTAGCCGACAATCCCGAAAATCGCTTCACTTTATTCCCGTATCCTATATATACGACAATTTAGTGAAGTGATTTCAGAAACAGACAAATCACTTCACTTTATTCCGGGGGTCTATATATTAGGAGTTTAGTGAAGTGATTGTACTGACCGCATACTTTTAAGAGTTGCGGGCAAAAAGAGAAATAATCAAAGCACTCACTAAAAACGATTTCCTTATGAACATCGAGACTGCAAAACAAATCAATCTGGCTGACTACCTGCACAGCCTGGGGTATTCACCCGTCAAACAGCAGGGTATCAACCTTTGGTACAAATCTCCCTTGAGGGAAGAAACAGAGGCTTCCTTCAAAGTGAACACCGAACGCAACCTATGGTATGATTTTGATGCGCCCATATAGGCTACACAATAAATATCTCTATGGCAAGAGATTAGGTTAGAGTTCAACAGACCTATCCTCAACGACTTAGCTGGAGGAGAAATCCAAAGGTGACAAAAGCATGTCGGTAAAGTCATTAGTCAGCTAAATACCAAGCTGCGACTGCATGGCGAGAGGAAAAGACAGACACAAGGATGAAGCCTGATTGGTTGAACGATAGTTCTGCTGCACACGTACCAGCCCCGACGAAAGGTATTTGATTCACGTCGGGCTGAAGCACCCCATGTAAACCGAAATTACAATGGAGCAGGAGCTGGCTTCAGAGCAACCACAATAAGTGGAATAGGAACGTAAGTCGCATCCGACAGTCTGCCGAGCCAAACAGTTATTGTGAAAGCAAATGGGGATTCCCTAAATCAGAATGCCGTAAGGCTATGGGCATAGGACCCTGAATATCTGACATGGGAACGGAGCTTCCGTAGTAGTCCGAGCAAGGGAAAGCCTTGTAACATGGCGAAGGGAAGCAGTTAGATAACTTAATACAAATAATGGAAAATGTGTGAGACATTATGAGAAGTCCTGAGCAAGTATTAAAAGCTTTAAACAAGCATGGTAAAGTTTCGGATTACAAGTTCGAAAGGCTGTACCGTATCTTATTCAATGAGGAGATGTTTCATGTTGCTTACCAGCGTATTTACGCCAAACCAGGCAATATGACACCCGGTACGGATGGGAAAACCATCAATCGGATGAGTCTTCAAAGAATAAACAAAGTCATTGCATCTTTGAGAGATGAGTCTTACAAGCCTAATCCGGCAAAAAGGATATACATACCCAAGAAAAACGGTAAGAAAAGACCGCTTGGAATTCCTTCCTTTGAGGACAAACTTGTACAGGAGGTGGTGCGCATGATTCTTGAAGCCGTCTATGAAGAGGTGTTTGCAAACACCTCACATGGATTCAGACCAAACAGAAGCTGCCATACCGCATTGACCCATATCCAAAAGACATTTACAGGTACAAAATGGTTTGTGGAAGGAGACATTAAAGGATTCTTCGACAACATAGACCACAATGTATTGATTGCAACTTTGCGGAAACGGATTGCCGATGATAGATTTCTAAGGCTTATCCGCAAGTTGTTGAATGCGGGATATATTGAAGACTGGAAGTTTCATAATACAAACAAGGGAACTCCACAAGGCGGTAATATCAGTCCTATACTGGCAAACATTTATCTTGATAATTTTGACAAGTATATGGAAGAATACGCCCTACGCTTCAATAAGGGAAAAGAAAGACACATCACCAAAGAATACAAGCAACTTAGCGATAAGATGCAACGCATCCTTAAAAGCATCAAGAACATACAGGATGCAGATGTCAGATTACAGCTTAGGGATGAGTATGAGAAACTGAGACGTGAAAGGCAAAAGATTGAGAGCAGAGACAGTATGGATGAAACATACAGAAGGCTTCGATACGTAAGATACGCAAATGATTTCCTCATTGGTGTTATCGGAAGCAAGGCAGAGTGCGTTAAAATCAAGTCGGACATTACCAAGTATATGGAAGAAAACCTCAAGCTGGAACTGTCACAGGAAAAGACATTGATAACAAACGCACAAAAGCCCGCGAAATTTCTTGGCTTCGATGTTTCAGTCCGTAAGTCTGATGCTATCAAGCGGGACAAGAACAATGTGCCAGCCCGTTATTACAACGGTAAGATAGTCCTAAAGGTCGCCATAGAAACGGTGCGGAACAAACTGGAAGAATACAGCGCCATCAGATACAAGGTAGAAAATGGCCGACAAGTTTGGTTTGCAAAGTTCAGAGGCAATCTTATGAAGAAGAAAATCGAGGACATAGTGGCGGCATATAACTCTGAAATCAGAGGGTTCTACAACTACTACTGCATTGCCAACAACGTGGCATACGCGCTCTCAAAGTTTGGATACATCATGGAGTACAGTATGTACCATACCATTGCAGGAAAAACCAATAGCACTGTAAGCAAAGTCATTGACAAATATAAGGTTGGGAATGACATTATAGTGCCATATCAGGATGCAAAAGGTAAATTACGGTACAGGAAATTCTATAATGAGGGATTCAAACGTAAACCACCAATGTACTATACGGAGGTAAACGACTTATCCTACACAATCGCAATTCCACAGCCGACACTTACTGAGCGATTGGATGCGAGAACATGTGAATTATGTGGAAAAGTCGGACCTGTAGTCATGCGTCATGTCAGAAAGCTAAATCAGCTTAAAGGAAAAACTGAATGCGACAGGCTGATGCTTGAAAAGCATAGGAAGACATTGGTTGTCTGTGAAAAGTGTTATGCCAAAATACACAGCCATGCTAAATAAAGTCATGTTATCAACGGAGAGCCGTATGCGTGGAGACATGCAAGTACGGTTTGGGGGCAGGTACGGGAAAACCTACTGCCGAAAGGCAGTAAGGCGTTCTGTACCGAGCCTACGTTTAGGGAAAGGGGGCGGTATCATTGAACTGGCTGCACACCTGTATGCTACCGACCATGTACCTTACCTGCTGGAGCGGATTGCGGAACAGACACCGCATGTACACCCGGTATCTTTCTCTTTTGGCAAGCAGGACTCTTTCGGTCCGAGCTTCCAACAGCTGGAGATAGTACCGCTATCGTCTCCTGCCCTGCTTTCCTATTTACAAGGTAGAGGAATAAATCTGGAACTGGCAAAAAGAGAATGTAGTGAAGCCCGTTACACCCACAACGGCAAGCGTTACTTTGCCATCGCATTCCCTAACGGTTCGGGTGGGTTTGAGGTTCGTAACCCCTATTTCAAGGGCTGCATCGCCCCCAAGGAAATCTCCCACATCAGACAGTCGGGAAAAGCAAGGACTGCCTGCTATGTGTTCGAGGGTTTCATGGACTACCTTTCCTTTCTGACATTGAGACAAGAGAGCTGCCCAAATTATCCGGAATTGGACGGGCAGGACTATATTGTATTGAACTCCGTATCGAATGTGAACAAGGCTCTCTATCCGTTGGGCAATTACGAACGCATCCACTGCTTTTTCGACAACGACCATGCAGGAATGGAAGCACTCCGGCAAATCCGCATGGAATACGGCAGAGACCGGTACATCCGGGACGCTTCGCAGATTTACAGCGGATGCAAGGACTTGAACGAATACTTACAGAAACAGGTTGAAAGAAAAAGGCAGCTCCAGTCCGCCAAAGGGGTGCGCAGCCAATCACCGGAGAAGAAGAGCGGCTTCCGGTTATAGCCCACTATAACTACACGCTCCGCTTTCGTAGTTGTGGGCTCTCCCGAGGGGATTAGGGCTTTGCCCTAATGACCCACTCAGGGCGTTTCACCCCTGAGAACCCCGAGCAAAGAGTGACCCTCTCTTTGCAATCTCCGCTTATGGGTTACCCCTAAGAAATCTCGTGCAAATGAGAGCAGAGGCAAACTTGCTTGACCTATGCCGAATGCAGCCGAGATTCATAAAATAACCCCTCTGCGAAAGCGAGCAAAGTAAATTAATTGTAAACAAAGAAAAGAAGCTATGGCAACAAAATCAAGCATACACATCAAGCCTTGCAACATCGCATCGAGCGAGGCACACAACCGAAGGACTGCCGAGTATATGCGTAATATCGGGGAGTCCAGAATCTATGTCGTTCCCGAACTTTCCACCGATAACGAACAGTGGATAAATCCCGACTTCGGCACTCCCGAACTGCGAACTCATTATGACAATATCAAGCAAATGGTCAAGGAAAAGACCGGACGTGCCATGCAGGAAAAGGAAAGGGAACGCAAGGGAAAGAATGGAAAGATTATCAAGGTGGCGGGATGCTCACCCATCCGTGAAGGAGTATTGCTTATCAGACCGGACACCACACTGGCTGATGTACGCAAATTCGGTGAAGAGTGCCAAAGACGCTGGGGCATCACTCCGCTACAGATTTTCCTGCACAAAGACGAAGGGCATTGGCTGAACGGTCAGCCGGAAGCGGAAGACAAAGAGAGCTTCCAAATAGGAAGCAGATGGTTCAAGCCGAACTATCATGCTCATATCGTATTCGACTGGATGAACCACGAAACCGGGAAGAGCCGAAAGCTCAATGACGAGGATATGGCAACCATGCAGACCCTTGCTTCCGATATTCTGCTAATGGAACGTGGGCAGACAAAAGCTGTCACAGGTAAAGAGCATCTGGAACGAAACGATTTCATCATTGAGAAGCAGAAAGCCGAACTGCAACGTATAGAAGAAACCAAGCGACACAAGGAGCAACAGGTAAGCCTTGCCGAACAGGAACTCAAACAGGTAAAAGCTGAGATACGTACAGACAAACTCAAAAGTGCAGCTACCGATGTAGCCACTGCCATAACCAGCAGCGTAGGTTCTCTTTTCGGAAGCGGTAAGTTGAAAGAACTGGAACATAACATCGAGCAGCTACATCAGGAGATTGCCAACCGGGACAAAGCTACTGATGAATTAAAAATTCAGATGCAACAAATGCAGGAACAGCACGGCAGACAAATACGCAATCTTCAAGGAATACATAATAAAGAGATTGAAGCTAAAGACAAAGAAATATCACGGCTAAACACCCTGCTTGAAAAGGCATTATGCTGGTTCCCATTACTCAAAGAAATGCTGAGAATGGAAAAATTATGCTATGTCACTGGTTTTACCAAGGGGATGGTTGATTCTCTTTTATACAAAAAGGAAGCTCTCAGATGTAGTGGAAAAATCTATTCCGAAGAATATAGACAGAGATTTGAAACAAAAAATGTAATTTTCAAAATTGAACGAAGCCCGATCGATAAGAATAAATTGATGCTGACTATAAACCAACAGCCAATCAGCGAATGGTTCAAAGAACAATGGGAGAAGTTACAGCAGCATCTGCGTAACTCAGTGCAGAAAGAACAAAAATCCAGAGGATTCAGGATGTAATATAGAGAAGTACAATTCATCATGGATTGTACTTCTATCGTAATATATAGTACAAAATCTAAGTTGTCTAACTATTCTAAAGTAAAATAAGCAATAAAAGAATATCTTATTCACTATTAATATACCATATTGTCAATATCTTTCCCTCATTTAGTCAATCGTATCTTTTCGTGGTAGAAATAATTTACGATAACCGGCTTGCCTTTTTCCGAGCGCCCGTAAGGCAAATCATTTATTCTATATGGAAACCCCTGTGCCTTGGCGTATTGGGAAATGTCCTGTTCCAATGCCTGCCAGTAATCAAGCCTCTTTTTGTTGTATATTTCTTCGTATAACGGAAAGAGGTCGGGATGCTTCTCACGGATATACGTCATTATCCCTCCCTTGAACTGCCCGCGCAGATTCAGGTTTTCGAGCCATATCAAATCGGCATATCCTTTCACTTTCTCGATAATCGCCTTCATATCGGTTATTCCGGGGAATATGGGCGATACAAAACACACGGTACGGATGCCCGCCTCATAGACCTGACGCATTGCGTTCAGACGACGTTCTATGCTCACGGCATTGTCCATATCCGTACGAAAACGCTCGTCAAGCGTATTGACCGACCATGACACCGTTACTTTGGGAAAACGCTTCAACAGGTCGAGGTCGCGCAGGACAAGGTCGGACTTAGTGCATATCATAATCTCGGCGTTGCTCCCACGCAGCTCTTCGAGCAGCCTGTGGGTACGGCAAAATTGCTCCTCATACGGGTTGTAACCATCCGTCACGGAACCTATCACAATGCGCTCTCCGTCATATTTGTGCGGATTGGCTATCGGTTTCCAGTTCTTCACGTCCAGAAATGCACCCCACGGTTCTGTATGCCCGGTGAATCGTTTCATAAACGATGCGTAGCAATACTTACAGGCGTGGGGACAGCCCACGTAAGGGTTGACCGAATATCCTCCGACCGGCAGTGAGGATTTGGTCATAACGCTCTGTACGTCTATTTCTTTGATTATTTCGGTATTCATTGTAAGCGTTTTGTAAATTGTTCCGGCAGTTCCTGAATCATCCTTTCTTCGCCCATTATAGGCAGCAAATCCTCTTTCATAAACACGGGGACGCCCTGTGTTTGGGCTTGGTCGGCAATGTGAAGCACCCATTCGGGACGGGAATCCACTTTGCCTTTCCGATGTCCGGTCTCCGTACCTATGACAATCCAGTCGATACCCTCGAAATCTATATCGCCGATTTCATCGAAAATAGGTTCGAAAGTGACATGGTAGTGCTTGGCCTTGATATTTCTTTTCAAATCGTCTAGCCGCTTTTTTTCGGAATTGCGCGTGACGGTCACGCCCATCCATACATTCTCGTCATCTGTAGAGAAACTGATCTTGTCCGGACATTTCGTAAGGAATATATAAGCGTGTTGCGGATTGCTTTTCATTCGTCTGAATATTTCCGCATTCCATTCAGGCTTCCAATCGGAGAAATCGCTCATTCCGGTCATCAGCCATACGTGAGGCTTGGGCGTGTCGATGATACGCAGCTTTCGCACCATATATTCCGGTACGGAGAAGTCGTCCGTAATATGGAAACGGCGGCAGTTGTTACGGGCATAGCAGTAGCTGCACCCGATGGAGCAGCCTACCACTATGTTCATATTCTTTATCAGGGATTTTATACAGATAGTCATCTGCTTAGAGTTCCTTTTTAGAATCATTTCGGAGAGACTTTCCATTTTACCGGTTCTTTCAGTATGATTCCGTCAGTGGCATCCTCCTGTGAGAATGTATTGCTGCAATATTGTATGCAGAGCATGAGGAGCGGAGTCGTTCCGTTGTTACGGACACTTCGTTTTCCTGCAGGAGATACCCTGACAACGCTACCTTCTTCCACTGGGAACACTGTTCCGTCTACTTGAAATTCACCTTTACCGGAGAGGAAAAAATAAAGTTCCTCATGACTCTTGTGACTATGCAGAAATCCGGTTTCTGTACCCGGGGCGAATGACTGGAAAGAAAACTCGCTTCCCGTAGTTCCGAGAGCGGTGCTGCAGAATACTTTTCCGGGAATTTTCACATCCGGGCCAAGCTGAAGTTCGTATTCATTCAGTTCATTCAACTTACCGACACTGATCGCGGCGAAATTCTGTTCTACCGCGATTTTCCTAATCTTTTTCATCTTTCTAATATTTTGAAATGATTGTTTATACAGTTATTTAAGTGTTATGCTTTCTCCGTCTTCCGGTATAATCAGTCGGCTCATATCCGTCCCGTGATGGCGAGCTTCGTTGCGAAGGATGGCACGGGTGGTCTGGCAATGATCGATGGCATCCATGTGTACGGTAATCAGCTTGATGTGTGGGGGGAGTGTGTCAAGCATCGCCATTACTTCCTGTTCATTGGGGATGATACAACCGTCCGTCTTAGAGAATTCGGGGAATACCGCACCGCCACTGTTCACCACAATATAATTAGGACGATACTTTTCCACGGTAGCAAGAGTACATTCTTCCCATTTGCAATCGCCCATGATATAAATAGTCGGAAGCCCTTCGGACATCAGCACATAGCCCGAAACAGGTCCCATCATCTGGCCTATCTGACCGAAACCGTGATGGCCAATAGCACGGTGGATGGTCAGATGACCTAAGGTTATGCTCTCTTCAATCGCTTCTACATTTGAGAAACCATCTTTCAGGATGGCGGCCTTATCTTGTGGCTGGGTGTAGAAAGGAATGTCTTTCGGCAAATGCTGCTTTACACTTGGTTCGTAATGGTCGATGTGGTTGTGGGTGAGCAGTACCATATCAACACCTTCAGTAATGTCGCTAATAGGCATTACGAGATGTACCCTCGGATTCTTATATACACCGAGAGCTGATTGCAGGGTTCCTTTGTCGGCAAATACGGGGTCAATAAGAATGGTATGTCCTGCATAGTTGATTTTCAAGGTGGCACTGCGTACCAACCGAATAATTGCTTTTTCGTTCATGATGTTATGTTTTGTATTATTTTTCGGGTACAAAGTTCGAAAGGATATCCCAATGTCTCTATGCCTTAAAAACAGGAATATATGCCATTTTGATAAAAGAATGATGTATATTTGCAGAAAGCAAAAAACAAGAGTGATGAAAGCTATAATCAATCCCGAAAGACTTGTAAGCGTTCCGTTCAATAAAACGCAATGTGGCGTAGACTTCTACATTAACACAGGCGAAAGCAAGGACATCTGTGGTGTCTTGACCGAGCATAAGGCGTTTAAGACAGATTTTTTCAGCTTCTATTTCTTTCGTCGTGCCAATGGATATTTGTTGCTGAACTTCCGAAAAGTGGAGTTACGGGATGGTATGGTGCTGCTTTTGTCGCCGCACCAGCAACAGGAATGGCACGTGAACGAGGTAGAACTAGATTACACTTTTCTTATTTTCCGCGAAGACTTTATGCGCACGTTCATTGCTGACAAGTTCTTCGTATATCGGCTGTTGTATTATTATCAGACTGATACACCGCCCTACTTGTTTGCCGAGCCGGAGGAGCTGACGGAATATATGCGCCTCTTAAAAAAGATAAAACAAGAACTACAACATCCTGTGGTAGACACTTACAACCTCATTGTGTCAGTGCTTTATTATCTACTGGTAATTATCAACCGGGCATACGCTCAAACTTATCGTCTACCTGTCGAAGTGCCAAAAAACAATTACGCATTCAAATTCAAGGACTTACTCGAAAAACATATCCGAACGACACAGCGCGTTCAAGAATATGCTGATATGCTTCGGGTAAGTCGTATCACCTTGAATAATTCTGTCATGGCGCAATTTGGTGTATCAGCCATTCACTTACTCAAGCAACGTCTTTTGGAAGAGCTGAAAAATGAGCTACTGTTCTCCAATCTGAATGTGAGCCAACTGGCAGACGAGTTCCACTTTTCCGACCCCAGTCACCTCATGCGTTTTTTCAAAAAAGAAACAGGCAAGACTTTTACCCAATATCTAATGAATTACAAAAGAGGAATATATGAATAGAAATTTCATATTTGGCAAATGAATTCCATATTTAAGATATTTATTTTTTTGAATAACTATATTTTTCGTCATAAAGGTTCATTCTGCCAGTCCATAGAAATACCAATCGCTTTGTAATTGACATTCTTTTGAAGAATCTTAAAAAATACAAAAACACCCAATTTTACATTCTTGGGTGTAAAAAAGGGTGTAAATCTCGCAAATGCTTGATTTACACCCTTTATTGCGGAGAGACAGGGATTCGAACCCCGGGTACCTCGCAGTACAACGGTTTTCAAGACCGCCGCAATCGACCACTCTGCCACCTCTCCAAAACTCATCTTGAGAGTTGCCTTGTTTTTCAAAGGCGGTGCAAAGGTACGCAAAGAATTTTGTTTTCCAAATTTTTGGAAGAAAAAATCTATCCGTATCCTTTATTTTTTCTTTTCCGGACCTTTCTGGCAGTGCTTAAAGCCCTTTAGCAGTTCCCGGTGGAAACGCATTTCCGCTTTTTGCAACAGATAGATTTTCTTGGCCGGAAGGAATTGTTTGTATTTCCGCACATATTCCAGCTCCAGTTCGTCGGCTGCAATACGTGCCTGAATCACATCTTCCACAATTTTCCCATATTCCGTTTCCGTGGTGTTGGGATTCTTGCCTTGACGCAGTTTCTGCCACGCCTCTTTGTTGTACGCCTGCTTCTTGTCTTGCAGTTCAAAATAGAGAGGGAAGAATTTTTGTGCTTCGTCGTTGCTCAGTCCCGCCTGCTGAATGAAAAATTCTTTCTGGCGGTTGCGGAATTCTTCTTTGCTGAATTTGGTATTCTGTGCCTGAATGCCGCTCACACACAAGATGAGCAGGAGAGTCAGGGCATAAAAAGTTCTTTTTATCATGGTTGGTTTATTTATAAATTTCCGTATCTGCATCAGTGAGATACTCGTATAGAGTATAGTCGTCCATCATGGTCTGGTCGACAATGGGGTCGATGTATTCATCGGGCACTTCTGAAAATTCCATGTCACCCATAGTGCCGGCGGCAGGCGATTGTGCTTCTTTTTCACCCACGAACATCCGCACGCTGAGCATCAGACCGCAGAACATGGCAGCCATGTACACCCAAGGCTTGACGCGTGCCCACAGCGTGAGCTGAGGTGCAGGCTGTATTTCTCGTTCCGGAAGCTTGTCCATCAGCTGTTCCGTGAAGTTAGCAAAGTAACCTTCAGGCACTGTGAACGGGTTCTCGGTTCCACATCTCTTTAATAAGTCAGTTTCTTCCTTTTTCATATTGTTGCCTCCTTTGGAAGTTAGATTCGAATTTGTAAAAAAGGTTTAATCATGCTGGTGAAAAAAATCTTCTATTTTTTTGACGGCATGATGGTAGGATGCCTTCAGTGCGCCTACGCTGGTGCCTAAGATTTCCGACATGTCCTCGTATTTCATTTCCTGGAAATATTTCAGGTTGAAAATGATGCGCTGTTTCTCGGGCAGTTGCAGGATGGCCTTCTGAAAAAGCCGTTGCGTTTCGTCGCCGTTAAAGTAAGGGTCGCTTTCAAGCTTGTTTATCAGAGCGGCATCGGCATCGTCGATGGACAGCTGGTTTTCGGCGCGCTGCTTGTTCAGGAAGTTCAGGCATTCGTTGAAGGCGATGCGGTAGAGCCACGTGGAAAGCTTGGCATCTCTCCGGAAATAGTCCAGGTTGGTCCAGGCCTTGATGAACGTGTTCTGCAACAAGTCGTTGGCATCGTCGTGTGAAACCACCATGCGTCGTATCTGCCAGTACAGCTGTTCGCTGTAGGCCTTCACAATCCGTTCGAACGCTTTCCGCTGAGTCGACGGGTCCTGAAGCATCAGTATGGTTTCTTTTTCGTTATAATTGTTCATGGCGTGTGCGGGTTCGTCATTGTTGGGTAAGACGACAATCCGTTGGTTCGGTTTAATAGGGTTAGTTTTCTTTAACTTCTCAGAGTGAGATTTTCAGTCCCTCGTCGGCGGCCAGTGTGTCGGGGAAGATGGCTTGGGCCTCTTCGAGCAGGGCCTTCTCGTCTTCGTAGCGGGCAGAGAAGTGCCCGATGAGCAGACGCTTCACCTGTGCGTCCTTGGCAATCCGGGCAGCCTGTGCGGCGGTGGAGTGCAGGGTCTGTTTGGCGCGGACGGCTTCGCTTTCGGTAAAGGTAGCTTCATGGAACAGCAAATCCACTCCAGCCACTTGTGCTGCGATGCGGGGCAGGTAGACCGTATCCGAGCAATAGGCATACGCGCGGGGAGGGTCGGAGGGAGTGGTCAGTTCTGAGTTGGGAATCACCCTGCCGTCTTCCAGTGTGTAGTCCTCGCCGTTCTTGATGCGGTTCATCATGCAGATGGGAATGCCGTAGAAGTCAATCATGTCGCGCCGGATGTGGTTCGGTGTCGGCTTCTCGCGGAAGAGAAAACCGCAGGTGGGCAGACGATGACGCAGGGGAATGGTTTCCACGCTGACGGAACGGTCGTCGTAAATGACCGTACGTTCGCCGGGGTTGAAGGGGTGGAACACCACCTGATAGGGCATCCCCTTGCAGAAGAATTCCAGTTGAGGTTCCAGCAGGCGTTGCAGGTCGGCATGGGCATGAATGTGGAGGTCGGCGGTACGTTCCAGCATGCCGAAGGTAGAAATCAGTCCCATCAGGCCGAAGCAGTGGTCGCCGTGGAGGTGAGAAATGAAGATGTGGTTCAGCCGGCTGAACTTCAGTTTGGCGCGGCGGAGCTGCACCTGTGCCCCTTCGCCGCAGTCAATCATGAACAGCTTCTCGCGGATGTTAAGCACCTGCGAGGTCGCCTGATGGCGGGTAGTGGGCAGGGCCGAACCGCATCCCAGGATGTGTATGTTGAATTTTTCCATTCTTATGATTCAAATTGGGTGTTTCGCATGTCACCCGTCTCGGCGTACGCTATATGCATCTTGAAGGCGTTGCGCAGCGACATCGGCGTGTGGCAGGACTTTCCTTCCGAAAGTTTCAGGTAGTCCCACAGCAGTTGCTTGTAGTCCGGATGCGCGCAGTTTTCAATGATGCAGCGGGCACGTTGCGAAGGCGATTTGCCACGCAAGTCGGCCACGCCTTGTTCCGTCACGAGGATGCGTACGTCGTGTTCCGTACTGTCCACGTGGGATACTTGGGGCACGATGGACGAAATCAGTCCGTCCTTGGCCACCGACGGGGTGGTAAAGATAGACAAATATGCGTTTCTGGCAAAATCTCCCGAGCCTCCAATTCCATTCATAATTTTGCTGCCCGATACATGCGTGCTGTTCACGTTGCCGAAAATGTCCGCTTCAAGGGCCGTGTTTACCGCAATGATACCCAGACGGCGAATCATCTCCGGGTGGTTGGTGATTTCCTGCGGGCGCAGCAGGATGCGTTCTCGGAAGTCGTCGATGTGCTCGTACATCGTGTCCAGACGGTCTTCCGACAAGGTGAGCGAACTGCCGGCAGCAAAGCGGATACGGTCTTTCATCATCAGGTCAATGACGGAGTTCTGTATTACCTCCGTAAACATGGAGAAAGCCGGAAGGTTCGGGTCGTCACCCAGCGCACCCAGTACCGCATTGGCAATGTTGCCCACACCCGACTGCAGGGGCAGGAACTCCTTGGGGATGGCCCCGTTCTTCCATTCGCGCAGCAGGAAGGCAGCCACGTTATGTCCGATTTGCAGGGTTGTTTCATTTTGCGGTGTAAAGGCCGCGATGTGGTCGCGGGCATTCGTGCGTACCACTCCCGTAATCTTTTTCGGGTCGATTTTCACGCTGATGTGTCCGGCGCGGTCGTTCACGTGATACACCGGAATTTCTGTCCGGTAAGGCGGGTTGGCCGGAATATAGATGTCGTGCATGCCGGTAAGTTTTCCCGTATGCGCTTCATTCAGCTCGATGATAACCCGTTCGGCCACCTGGAGCAGGGTAGGCGAGATACCTACGGAAGTGCTCAGGATGATTTCTCCGTCGTCCGTCAGGTCGGAAGCTTCTACGATGGCTACGTGGATTTTACCCAGAAAACCGTAGCGCACGTCCTGTCCGATTTGCGACAGGTGGAGGTCAAAGTACTGCACCTCGTGCTGGTTGATGGATTCGCGCATGTCCTTGTTCGACTGGAAAGGCGTACGGAACGATACGGCGTGCGCCTTGACCAGCGCGCTGTCCACCTGACAGCCCGTGGCACCGCCCGTGATAAGGCCTACCTTGAATTCTTTCCCCTGTGCATGCTGTGCTTCTGCGTAGGCAGCCAGTGCTTCCGGCACGGCTTTCGGTGTACCTACCGATGAAAAACCGCCGATGCCGACGGTATCCCCATGATGAATGGTGGCAGCGGCTTCGGCTGCCGTAATAAATGCGTATGTCATTGTTGTAACTGCTGTTCTTTTGTTAGGTAATAGTGGAGCAAAATTAGAATTTGTAATTCAGATAATCAATATTTATGACATTTTTTCTGCATAAATGCTGCAAAAAGGCCCTTTATGCGTAAGTTAATCGAATATTTATACTGTTTGGGATAAAAAACTGCGCAAAAAGACTCTTCGAAACACAATTACTTTTATTTTTGTGAGGATTTACCACGAAAACGTGATAGAAAGAATATAATAACTAACTAAAATTGCTTTTACTGTGAATATGTTGAGAAAACTCAGGCTCACGCTGGGGATGCTGTGCCTGGTATTCGTGACGCTGTTGTTCGTCGATTTCACGGGCGTGCTTCATGCATGGCTCGGCTGGATGGCGAAGATTCAGTTCCTTCCGGCTCTGTTGGCGCTGAACGCCGGAGTAATCGTGTGTTTGATATTGCTCACGCTGGTAGCGGGCAGAGTGTACTGTTCGGTCATTTGTCCGTTGGGCGTGTTTCAGGACGTGGTGGCCCGTCTGGGCCGGGGACGCAAGAAGATGCCCTACACGTATTCCAAGCCGAAAAGCTGGCTGCGCTACGGTGTGCTGGCAGTGTTCGTGCTGGCGATGCTGTTGGGTGTGCATGCCCTGGTAGCCTTGCTCGATCCGTATGCCGTGTACGGCCGTGCGGCACACAGCTTTCTGCAACCTTTGTGGATGTGGGGAAACAACCTGCTGGCTTCTATGGCCGAACGCATGGACAGCTATGCCTTCTATTCGGTAGATGTCTGGCTCAAGAGTCTGCCGGTGCTGATAGTGGCAGCCGTCATGCTGGTAGTGGTAGTGGTACTGGCGGCACGCAATGGACGTACCTATTGTAATACCATCTGTCCGGTGGGCACCATGCTGGGATTCTTCTCCCGCTTTGCCTTGTTCCGCATCACGATTGACAAGGAGAAATGCAACGGCTGTACGCTTTGCGCCCGCAATTGCAAGGCCGCCTGCATCGATGTGAAGAACCATGCGATAGACGGCAGCCGCTGTGTGGCTTGCATGGACTGTCTGGACAAATGTCATAGGGGAGCCATTGGCTATCGGTTTGCCTACGGAAAGAAAGCCGAAAAGGCAGAAACTCCGGCACCGGAAACAGCCGACCGTACCTCCGGACGACGCGAGTTCCTGGCCGGTTCCTTGCTGCTGGCCGGTTCGGTGCTGAAAGCACAGGTCGCCAAGAAGGCCGAAGCCATCAAGATGGACGGCGGACTGGCCGACATCGTGGACAAGAAAGAACCGGTACGCCAAACTCCGATTGTGCCTCCGGGCGCACGCGGACTCCGCCATCTGCAGTCACATTGCACGGCCTGCCAGCTTTGCGTGTCGGCTTGTCCGAACGAAGTGCTCCGTCCTTCTCATTCGCTGGATACTTTCATGCAGCCTTACATGTCGTACGAACGCGGCTACTGCCGTCCGGAGTGTACGCGCTGTTCCGAAGTATGTCCCGCCGGAGCCATTCTGAAAATTGACAAGGCAGAGAAGTCTTCCATCCAGATTGGTCATGCCGTGTGGGTAAAAGATTTGTGTATCCCACTTACCGACAAGCAGGAGTGCGGCAATTGCGCCCGCCATTGTCCGGTGAACGCCATCACCATGGTCCCGTCCGACCCGTCGAACCCCGATTCACTGAAGATTCCGGCAGTGAACGAAGCACGCTGCATCGGTTGCGGAGCCTGCGAGAACCTGTGTCCGGCCCGTCCGCTGAGTGCCATCTACGTGGAAGGCCATGAACGCCATCGTGTACTTTAATCGGATTGTCTTACCTTTATATATAGAAAGAGAATGGACGAGAAAAAACAGATGAATCGAAGAGATTTCCTTAAAATAGTCGGCATCAGTACGGTGGGAGCCACAGCGGCTTTCTACGGTTGTACGCCCGACAAGAAAAAAGCCGGCGAAAGCACTAAGGAAGTGCCCGTCGGCAAGATGACTTACCGCCAGTTCCCTCCCAACGAGGATAAGGTGTCGCTGCTGGGCTATGGCTGCATGCGCTGGCCTACACTTCCGGCACCGGGTGGCGACGGCAACGTCATCGATCAGGAAGAAGTGAACCGGCTGGTGGATTACGCTATCGAACATGGTGTGAACTATTTCGACACGGCCCCGGTCTATGTGCAGGGCTGGTCGGAAAAGTCGACGGGTATCGCCTTGAAGCGTCATCCGCGCGACAAGTTCTTCGTGGCCACTAAAATGTCGAACTTCTCCAATTCCGACTATGATTTCGGAGTAAAGATGTACCACAACTCGCTGAAGAACCTGCAGGTGGACTACATCGACTATTACCTGCTGCACATGCTGGGTGCTCCCGGAAAAAGCGGCTTGCAGGGCCGTTTCCTTGACAACGGTCTGCTCGACTTCCTGCTCAAGGAGCGCGAAGCCGGACGTATCCGCCACTTGGGATGGTCGTTCCACGGCACAAAAGAGGAATTCGACCGGGCACTGGCCATGCACGACCAGGTGCACTGGGACTTCGTGCAGATTCAGTTGAACTATTCCGACTGGCAGCACGCATCGGGACGTAACGTGAATGCCGACTACCTGTACGAGCAGGTGAGCAGCAAGAACATTCCGGTAGTGGTGATGGAGCCGCTGTTGGGCGGACGCCTGTCGAACATCCCCGACCACATCTTCAGCCGCCTGAAAGAACGCAATCCTGAAGGCAGTGTGGCATCGTGGGCCTTCCGTTTTGCCGGTACACCGGAAAAGGTGCTCACCGTACTCAGTGGCATGACTTACATGGAGCATCTGCAAGACAACCTCCGCACGTATTCTCCGCTGGTGCCGCTTACCGACGAGGAAAACCAGTTCCTGCTCGATACGGCCGACCTGATGCAGAAATATCCCACCGTGCCCTGCAACGACTGTAAATACTGCATGCCCTGTCCGTATGGCATCGACATCCCCGGCGTGCTGGTACATTACAACAAGTGCGTGAACGAGGGCAACATGCCGAAAGACCGCATGGACGAGAATTACGTGAAGGCCCGCCGTGCCTTTCTGGTGGGTTACGACCGCAGCGTGCCGAGACTCCGTCAGGCCAGTCACTGTATTGGTTGCGGACAGTGTAATCCGCACTGTCCGCAGTCCATCGACATTCCGAAAGAGCTTCACCGCATTGATGCCTACGTGGAACAACTGAAACAGGAAACACTGTGATGGACGAACTGATACGCTTGCTGAACGAAGGAAACTATTCCTGCGTGGTGCGTCAGGGCGAAGAGACCCGCACGTTCTCGCGTCGGGGCGTAGCTGATCTGTACGACTTGTATGCCACAGACCGCGCCCTCCTGAAAGGAGCCTGGCTGGCCGATAAAGTCATCGGAAAGGGAGCGGCAGCCCTGATGGTATTGGGCGGCGTGTCCCGCGTATGGACCCGGGTAGTTAGCACCCCTGCACTCGCTTTGCTCCAGAAGGGAGGGGTAGAGGTGGCGTATGCCGAAGAAGTGCCCTGCATCATCAACCGCACCCGTACAGGACGGTGTCCGCTGGAAACCCTTTGCGACGTGTCGGACAATCCCGTGGAACTCTATCCCGTGATTGAAGACTTTGTACGCCGTATGCGGGAAGCCGGAGAAAAAGAAAAAACAATCTCAGAAAAATAACGAATACACATGGAAACAACCGTAAAACTTTACACATTGGGATACAGTCGCGTGAAGACCTATGTCACCGCCCTGCTGTTTGTGGCCGGAAACATTGTCCTGCCCCAGCTTTTCCACCTGGTGCCGCAGGGAGGAGTCACCTGGCTGCCCATTTATTTCTTCACACTGGTAGGAGCCTATAAATACGGCTGGAAGGCCGGACTGCTGACGGCCGTACTCTCGCCGTTGCTCAACTCATGGTGGTTCGGCATGCCTGCACCTGCCGTGCTGCCTGCCATCCTGCTGAAATCCGTGCTGTTGGCTGTGGGCGCCGGTCTGGTGGCCGCCCGCTTTCAGAAAGTCACCTTGCCGTTGCTGCTGGCCGTGGTGCTGTTCTATCAGCTGGCTGGTACGCTGGGTGAGTGGGCACTTTCCGGCAGCTTGTTCACCGCCTTGCAGGATTTCCGCATCGGTATTCCCGGAATGCTCTTGCAGGTAGTGGGAGGATACTGGGTTATCCGTAAAATTTAAGAAAATGTAATTAGTTGATTTTCAGAGGTGTAAAAATCCTCTGAAAAACGCCTTTGTGTTTGGACTAAAACGCCCTTACGTTTAAGATGAAACGCCCTTGCGTTTTACTTAAAACGTACTTGCGTTTGGGTTGAAACGCAAAGGCGTTTTGTTTTGGATGTACTTGGGCTTTGGAGGTGTACTGAATTTGGTTGTACGTTTTCAATAAAAAGGATGATTGTTGCAGGGCTTTTGAGAAAGTTTTCTAATTTTGCATATTACGTAACTATCTGAATCAGGATGACGGATAGAAGCGTATACGCAGTACAGCCTTAATTGGAAATGTACAGAAAACCGGTAGAGAAAGTGCTTGTTTATGGTAAAGCGGAATTTAAGATAGAATATGATAGAGCAGGTTTTGATTGAGAATTACAAGTCCATTAAAGACTTGTCGCTGCCTTTGAATCGACTGAATGTGTTAATCGGTTCAAACGGAGCTGGAAAAAGTAATTTCATTTCATTCTTTGAATTGACCAAGGCAATATATGAGCAACGCTTTGGCAGTTATACCTTGTCTAAAGGGGGGATTGATAACTTGCTGCGTCAGGGAAGAAAAGTATCGCCGTCTATCCAGGGATTGATTGATTTTGACAATACAAATGCCTTTTTCTTTGAGATTAAACCATCGCAATCGAACAAAGGCTATATTGAAAAAACGGGAGATTTTTTTAATAACTGTCATAAGCCGGGAAAGGATTACTCACAGTGGAACAGAACGATTTGGGATTCTGCCGTAGAAGAATCCTCTTTGAAGGATAATAAAAGATGGAGGGCTGCGTACTTGAGAAAGTATTTAGGTAGCTTTACAGTCTATCATTTTCACGATACCAGTGCCACTTCTCCCATGCGTGGGGATTGTCCGATTAACGACAACGAATATTTGCGTGATAACGGCTCCAACCTTGCCGCATATCTGTATTCATTGATGCTGAACGATGAAAAGACATTCCGCTTGATAGAGGGTGTGATACGTTCCATTGCTCCTTATTTCAAGGGCTTCAAGCTCCGTCCGGATGCCAACAACAAGGAAAGAATTCGTCTGGAATGGGAGGAGAGGGATACAGATATGTACCTCGATGGTTATAGCTTTTCGGACGGTACTTTGCGTTTTATAGCCCTTACAACCTTACTGTTGCAGTCCAAGATGCCGGAAGTGATAATTATTGATGAACCTGAATTGGGTTTGCATCCGGCCGCTATCAATAAACTGGCCCAACTTGTCAAGCAGGCTTCGCTCAAAAGCCAGATTATTTTGTCTACTCAGTCCACCAATCTGGTCAATTGCTTTGAGGTGGAAGATATCATTGTAGTGGACAGGACAGACAACCAATCGGTTTTTCGTCATCTAGAACGGGAAGAACTAGAAAAATGGATGGACGATTACGAATTGTCTCTCAGTGATTTGTGGGAGAAAAACATGATAGGAGGGCAGTTATGAAACGTGTGTATATTGTCGTCGAAGGACAAACGGAGCAAGAGTTTGTCAACTCGGTCATTTCTCCCTATTTGCAAGAATTTGGTATATTGAGCGTTACACCTGTCTTGGTTCGGACAAGCAGAACAGGACGGGGAGGAATGGTGAGCTACTCACATTTGGCAAACACGATCAAGCCTCTTTTGATGTCCCCAAAAAACGATTATATCGTAACTACCTTTATTGACTTTTTCAGACTTCCCCACGACATGCCCCATTATGAGGACTGCATGAAGAAGCCGGACAAAATAGAGCAAATACAGTCGTTGGAAGCGGCAATCAATGAGGCTATAGACGACCGTCGTTTTTTCTCTTACATACAGCTGCACGAATTTGAGGCTCTGCTGTTTTCCAGTAACAAAGGTTTTGAGTACTATTTTTCGGAAGAACTCGCAGCAAAGACAGCTTCCATCATTTCATCCTACGACAATCCCGAAGATATCAATACCTCTCCTGAAGGGGCTCCCTCCAAAAGATTGCTGGCTATAAAGTCTGGCTACAACAAAGTGCTGGAAGGAAACCTGATAGCATTGGAAATCGGGATAAAATCCATTTTGGAGAAATGTCCGCGGTTTGCGGAATGGATAAAGACAATCATTGAAAAATCTGAATAGCAAGTTCATTTTTCTGTTTGTCACTTTTTATTCGTACATTTGCGAAGCATAACCCAAATACAATAACCATGAAATTTATTGGAATTATTCCTGCAAGATATGCATCTACACGCTTCCCCGCCAAACCATTGGCACTACTGGGAGGCAAACCCGTGATACAAAGAGTTTATGAACAAGTGGCTGGTGTGCTGGACGAAGCTTACGTGGCTACCGACGACGAACGCATCGAAGCGGCTGTAAAGGCCTTCGGTGGAAAGGTGGTAATGACATCTGTCGACCATAAGAGCGGTACCGACCGTTGCTACGAGGCTTACTGCAAGGTGGGCAGCGGCTATGACGTGGTGGTGAACATTCAGGGTGACGAACCGTTCATCCAGCGTTCGCAGCTGGAAGCCGTGAAGGCTTGCTTTGACGATGCGTCAACACAGATTGCCACACTTGTGAAACCGTTTACGCCTGCCGACGGATTTGATGCGCTGGAAAATGTGAACTCGCCCAAGGTGGTGGTGAGCAAGGAGATGAAGGCGCTCTACTTCAGCCGTTCCATCATTCCTTACCAGCGTAACCGCGACAAGAAGGAGTGGCTGGCCGGACATACGTATTACAAACATATCGGACTTTATGCCTACCGTGCTCCGGTGTTGAAGGAGATTACATCCCTTCCGCAGTCGTCGCTCGAACTGGCCGAATCGCTGGAGCAGTTGCGCTGGCTGGAGAACGGCTATTCCATCAAGGTGGGCATCAGCGAAGTGGAGACCATTGGTATTGACACACCGCAGGATCTGGCACGGGCCGAAGAGTTTCTGCGCAATCAGCAGGAGGCATTATGACGCAGCTCGACCGTAGTGTGGCGCCTGCCATCCGTCAGCTGGAGCATTTCTCCATCTTGCAGCCGGAGTTGCATCGTATGAAGAACGGCATGCCGCTGTATGTGCTTTCGGCCGGGAACGAGGACGTGATTCGTTTCGACCTGTTGGTGCGGAGCGGACAGCTCGACCAGTCGCAGCCGCTTCAGGCCGTGTTTACCAACCGTATGCTGCGTGAGGGAACGGTGCGCATGACGTCGGGCGAGATTGCCGAACGGCTGGATTATTACGGGGCGTGGCTCGACCTGTCTTCTTCTGTGAACTGTGGATTTGTGACACTGTATACACTGACGAAACACCTTGACCGCACCATGGAGATTGTGGCCGGACTGGTGAAGGAGTCTGTGTTTCCGGAAGAGCAGTTCCGCATTATCTGCGACATCAACCGCCAGCAGTTCCTGGTGAACAACCAGCGGGTGGACGTACTAGCTCGCAAGCAGCTGAACCGTTCGCTTTTCGGTACTTCGCATCCGTTGGGACGCTATGCCGAACTGGAGGATTATGAACGCATTCAGGTGGAGGCGCTGAAGGATTTCTATCACCGCCATTATCACTCGGGCAACTGCTCCATGTACGTGTCGGGTAAGGTGACGCCCGAGGTGGTGCGCTGCATTGAACGTCACTGGGGAGAAGCGCCCTGGGGAAGTTGTACGGCAGAGAAGGTGGAACGCACGTGGGACATCGTGAAGGATGCCCGTAAACGGGTTCACGTGGAGAAGGAGGATGCCTTGCAGAGTTCGCTCCGTATGGGTGGTTTCTCGCTCGACCGCAAGCATCCTGATTACCTGAAACTGCGTGTGCTGGTTACGCTGTTCGGAGGATATTTCGGCAGTCGTCTGATGTCGAACATCCGTGAGGATAAGGGATATACTTACGGCATCGGGGCTGGACTGGTATCTTATCCGGGCACGAGTCTGCTGGTGGTGAGTACGGAAGCGGCCAATGAATACATGGAGTCTGTCATCACGGAAGTGTATCATGAAATGGACCGTTTGCGTCAGGACAAGGTGCCGGTAGAAGAACTGGAGATGGTGCGCAACTATATGTTGGGTGATATGTGCCGTTCGTACGAGGGGGCATTCTCGCTCTCGGATGCCTGGATATTCATCGAAACGGCCGGATTGAAGCCTGACTTTTTTGATGCGTCGCTGGCTGCTATCCGTGAGGTGACGTCCGATGAACTGCTTTCGCTGGCTCAGCGCTATTTCTGCAAAGAAAACTTAATAGAGGTAGTGGCAGGTAAAAAAGTATAAACCTTCCGGCTCGTGCAAAAGTAAAAAGACTATTTTTGAGCGGAATTAAAAAAGAGACTAAGAACGTGAGAAAGAACAAACATACATTATTTTTATTTGCCCTGCTGGCATTCAGCTCGGTATCGGCTTCGGCCCAGTTGTCATTGGGATACTACCAGTTTAAGGATGGTTCGGAATATACCGGCGAACTGAAAGGACGCCGCCCGAACGGAAAGGGAAAGACGGTGTTCCGCAATGGTGACGTGTACGAAGGTGAATATGTGAAGGGTAAACGCCAGGGTGAAGGTACCTACACTTTCAGCGACGGAGAAAAGTACGTGGGAGAGTGGTACGAAGACCAGCAGCATGGCAAGGGAACGTATTATTTCATGAACAACAACCGTTACGACGGGATGTGGTACACTGACTACCAGGAGGGTGAGGGTACGATGACCTATTATAACGGGGACTTATATACTGGAACCTGGCATCATGACAAACGCAACGGACAGGGTACTTATACCTGGAAAGGCGGAGCGGTCTACACCGGCGAATGGAAGAATGACCTGAAGAACGGGAAGGGCACCATGGTGTGGGACGACAAGTCGAAGTATGAAGGCGACTGGAAGGACGGCATGCGTCACGGAAAGGGTACTTTCTACTATACTAACGGCGACAAGTACGTGGGCGACTGGAAGGATGATGTGCAGGATGGAAAGGGTATCTATTATTTCCAGAACGGCGAACGCTATGAGGGCGATTATGCCAACGGCGAACGCACGGGAAGGGGTATCTATACGTATCCGAACGGTGACAAATACGTAGGCCATTTCCTGAACGGACAGCAGGAGGGACAAGGCACGTTCACCTGGGCCAACGGAGCGGTGTACGACGGGCAGTGGTCGAAGAACCAGCGCTCGGGTACCGGAAAATACAAGTGGGCCAACGGTGATGAATACGAAGGTCAGTGGAAGAACAACATGGCCGAGGGAGAAGGTGTGCTTCACATGGCCGACGGTTCTGTCTATACAGGTTCTTTTGTACGTGGAAAGGAAGAAGGAAAGGGTGTGCTGATTGAAAAGGACGGCACTCGTTTTGAGGGCTTCTTCAAGCAGGGAAAGAAAGACGGTCCATTCGTAGAGATGGATGCCAACGGAAATATTGTCCGGAAAGGGACTTTCAGATACGGACGTTTATTGGAGGAGAAAAAATAATGATGGAATTATCCGAACTGACTTTGAAGGTGCGTGAACTGGCTGTAGCCACGGGGGCTTTTATCCGTGAGGAGCGGAAGAAGTTCAGCCGTGAGCGGATCGAGAAGAAGCACGCACACGATTATGTGTCGTATGTCGACAAGGAATCGGAACGAAGAATAGTAGCCTGTCTGCGGGAATTGCTTCCCGAGGCAGGTTTTATTGCAGAAGAGGGGAGCGGAACTCACACCGACGAGGAGTATTGCTGGCTGGTTGACCCGCTGGACGGTACGACCAACTTCATTCATAACCATGCACCTTATTGTGTGAGCATTGCCTTGCGTAACCGTGAGGAAATTTTGCTGGGAGTGGTTTATGAAGTGTGCCGCGACGAGTGTTTCTGGACTTACAAGGGGGCGCCTGCTTATTGTAATGACCGACAGATTCGGGTGTCGCAGGTAGCTGTACCCGATGAGGCTTTTATGGCTTTCGGTCTTCCGTACGAAACGGAGGCTTACAAGCCGGTATTCAACCGCCTGATAGAAGGCTGCTACGGGCATGTGGCAGGCATTCGGGTGGTCGGTGCGGCGGCTGCCGAGATGTGTTACGTGGCCGACGGGCGTTTTGAAGCGCGTGCCGAAGCCTTTACTTGTCCGTGGGATGTGGCGGCAGGTATCCTGCTGGTACAGAATGCCGGAGGACGGGTGACCGACTTTTCCGGGGGGGATTCATGCTATTCCGGCCGCGAAGTGGTGGCTTCCAACGGAAAGGTACACGATTTTTTGTTGAATCTGCTGGGATAATGTAAAAAAATATCGTTTTATTCGACAGATAAGAATTAATTTCGTAAGTTTGTGTGACTCAAAAGTAAAGAATATGGATATACCGGGCATATTGGATTTCCTGAAAGTACTGGCGGCAAACAACAACCGGGAGTGGTTTCAGGAACATAAAGCGGAATATTTGAGTGTGCAGGCAGACTTCGAGGAGTTGCTGGCAGGGGTGATTGCCCGCCTTTCGCCATGGGATGAAAGTGTGGCGCACGTCCTTCCGCGTGACTGCACGTATCGCATTTACCGGGATGTCCGTTTTTCTTCCGACAAGTCTCCTTATAAGACCCACATCGGAGGGTATATCAATGCAAGGGGAAAGAAATCCAATCACTGTGGTTATTATCTTCATCTGGAACCGGGCAACTGTATGCTGGCCGGAGGAAGCTGGTGCATGCCTGCCGATATGTTGCGGGCAGTGCGTCAGTCGGTGTGCGACCGCATTGACGAGTATCGTGCCATTGTGGAAGATCCGGCTTTCAAGGAGTATTTCCCGGTGGTAGGCGAGTCGCATCTGAAGACGGTGCCCAAGGGATTTCCGAAGGATTTTCCTTATCCGCAGTACATCCGTTGCAAGGATTTTACGGTGGCCTGCCGGGTGGAAGATGAGTTTTTTTCCCGTCCGGACTTTATGGAACGGATTATCGACGTGTTTCGCCAGCTGAAACGCTTTGCCGATTTTACAAATGAAACGATAGATGAGTTTGAATAAAATATTAACGATTTAAAATTGAAAGAATATGGTTATTGACAAATTGGAAAATCTGGAAAAATATGTGTCACTGAATCCTTTGTTTGCAGAGGCTGTAGCTTTTTTGAAGGCAACTGACTTGCAGGCACACGAAGTGGGGAAGGTAGTGCTGAAGGAAGGTGAACTGATGGTGAATTTTGCAGATGCACGTCCGAAGACAAAGGAAGAAGCGCGTCTGGAAACACACAATGATTTCATCGACATCCAGATTCCATTGTCGGGGGTGGAAGTAATGGGCTATATGCCGCGTACGGATTTGCCCGAAGCTGCTTACAATGCAGAAAAAGATATTACCTTCTATGAAGGACTGGCTACTGACTACCTGACCGTAAAGTCGGGTATGTTTGCTATTTTCTTCCCGGAAGATGCACATGCACCGGGCGTAACTCCCGACGGAGTGAGAAAAGTGATTGTAAAAGTACGTGTCAAATAATTTCTAATTACTAATACTATGGACAAGGTATTGAATATCATAAAGAATGATCCGTGGCTGGAACCATACGCCGATGCTATCAACGGCCGTCATCAGCATGTGGTAGAAAAAGAAAAGGAACTGGTAGGAAAGAAGACGTTGTCGGATTTTGCTACCGGACACATGTATTTTGGTCTGCACCGCACAGACAAGGGATGGACCTTCCGTGAATGGGCGCCGAATGCGACGGAAATCTACCTGGTGGGCGATTTCAACGACTGGCAGGAGAAACCGGCTTTCCGCATGAAACGTGTGCGCAAGACGGGTAACTGGGAAATCAATCTGCCGGAAAAGGCCATGAAGCACGGCGACTTGTACAAGCTGAAAGTGTACTGGGAAGGTGGATGCGGTGAACGTATTCCGGCATGGGCTACTCGCGTTGTGCAGGATGAACAGACCAAGATTTTCAGTGCGCAGGTATGGAATCCGGAGAAACCGTATAAGTTCAAGAAAAAGACCTTTACGCCTAATGTGGCTCCGCTGATGATTTACGAATGCCACATCGGTATGGGACAGGATGCGGAAAAGGTTGGTACGTACAATGAATTCCGTGAGAATGTACTGCCGCGAATTGCGAAGGACGGATACAATTGTATTCAGATTATGGCCATTCAGGAACATCCTTATTACGGAAGTTTCGGCTATCATGTGTCCAGCTTCTTTGCTCCTTCTTCACGCTTCGGTACACCGGAAGAACTGAAACAGCTTATCGATACGGCACACCAGATGAACATTGCCGTGATTATGGATATTGTACACTCACACGCCGTGAAGAACGAGGTAGAAGGACTGGGCAACTTTGCCGGTGATCCTTGCCAGTATTTCTATCAGGGCGGACGTCGTGAGCATCCGGCATGGGATTCGCTCTGCTTTGACTATGGCAAGAACGAGGTGATTCACTTCCTGTTGTCCAACTGTAAATACTGGCTGGAAGAGTTCCATTTCGACGGCTTCCGTTTCGATGGGGTGACTTCTATGCTTTATTACAGCCACGGACTGGGTGAGGCCTTCTGCAACTATGGTGACTACTTCAACGGTCATCAGGATGACAATGCCATCTGTTATCTGACGCTGGCCAACCGGTTGATTCATGAAGTGAATCCGAAGGCCATTACCATTGCCGAGGAAGTATCGGGTATGCCGGGATTGGCTGCTCCGTTCGAAGACGGAGGTTACGGCTTCGACTACCGTATGGCCATGAACATTCCTGACTACTGGATTAAGATTATCAAGGAACGTCGCGATGAGGATTGGAAACCGTCCAGCCTGTTCTGGGAAGTGACCAACCGCCGCAAGGATGAAAAGACTATCTCTTACTGCGAAAGCCACGACCAGGCACTGGTGGGTGACAAGACCATCATCTTCCGTCTGATTGATGCCGACATGTACTGGCACTTCAAGATTGGCGACGAGAATGGAGTGGTGGAACGAGGCATTGCCCTGCACAAGATGATCCGTCTGCTCACGGCTTCTACCATCAACGGAGGTTACCTGAACTTCATGGGTAATGAGTTCGGTCATCCGGAGTGGATTGACTTCCCGCGCGAAGGCAACGGATGGTCATACAAGTATGCACGCCGTCAGTGGAACCTGGTTGATAATCCGGACTTGTGCTATCATTACCTGGGCGACTTCGATGAGGCGATGGTCAAGCTGATTCGCAGCGTGAAGAACATCCAGAAATCGGATGTCATCGAGGTATGGCATAACGACGGTGACCAGATTCTGGCATACCGCCGCAAGGATTTGGTATTTGTGTTCAACTTCAACCCGACCCGTTCGTTTACCGATTATGGCTTCCTCGTACCGAGAGGTGCCTACGATGTGGTTCTGAACACAGACAACAAGCAGTTTGGTGGATTCGGCTTCTCAGACGACAGTCTCCGCCACTTCACCTGTGCCGACCCGCTTTATGCAAAAGACAAGAAAGAATGGCTGAAACTGTATGTGCCGGCCCGTTCTGCAGTTGTATTAAAACGAGTGAAAGATTGAATTGATATTGTATGAGTGATTACACAAATGCATTTTATAAGAAGACTGCACGCATCATGATTGCTGTATGCGGTCTTCTTTTTTCTCTGTTTAGTTTTGTATATCTTTATGTGTTCCAGCGCGATGTGCTGGAAGCCCTTCATTTCTCGCTGGCACATGGAAAGACTACCTTTGCTCCGATAGCCAGCGCGCTGGTCATTACGCTGATTCTGCTGTTGCTGCGCTGGGGAGTAAACAGTCTGCTGGGGCTGAAGGGAAGGGTGCGTGCCCTGGCGTATGTGCCGTCCTTTTTGGTGCTTTGTGCCCTGACGGATGTAGGGCGTGGAGTGTATATCTCCGACTACCATACTCCGTGGACTTGGCTGTTGCCTTTACTGGTGTTGCTGTTTGTGGGAATCGGTTACTGGCTGCGTGGAGTTTTTCGCGTACAGCTGAATCACGAAGGAAGTCTCTGGGGACTGGTCAACAGTAACCTGGCTATCTTGCTGGGGTTGTGTCTGCTGACGGTGTGTGTGGGTAGTACCAACCGGCAGTTTCATCATGAGCTGGAGGCGGAACATTACCTGCGAGCCGGGGAGTATGACAAGGTGTTACGCGTAGGAGAAAAATCATTGGAGGCCAGCCGTACGCTGACCGCCTATCGTGCCGTGGCCTTGTCTCGCTTGGGAAAGATGGGCGACAGGCTGTTTGCTTATCCGCAATATTACCGTTCCGACGGATTGTTTTTTGAAACGGATTCCCTGCACACGCTCCGTTATACGAATGATTCCATTTATTACCTGCTGGGAGCACGTCCATATACGGGAGAAGACCGCATGGTATTTCTGCGGAACATCTGCTACAAGGGAACCGGAAAATATACCTCGCTGGACTATTACCTTTCTGCCTTGCTGCTTGAAAAGAAACTGGACAGTTTCGCACAGGCCGTTCCCGATTTCTATTTGCCGGAAGATACCTTGCCGCGTTATTACCGGGAAGCATTGGTAATGTATCATGTCCAGCGGAATGATACTGTATCTTCGCGTGCAGACAGTCTGACTTTAGATCGTTTCAGGGCTTACCAGACCTTACAGCAGAAAGAGGGTTCTCCGCTGGAAGAACGCAACCGTATGCGTCGCGAATTTGGCGATACCTACTGGTGGTATTATGATTATCAGGAATAAAAAAACATTTGTGTAGAGGATAAAAAATTAAGAGAAGCTGCCGGGGAAATGCAGCCTCTCTTATTTTTTAAAGAACAAACGCTTTTGTCCTTACAGCTGATATTTTCACAAATACCAATACTGTTCTTATCTATTACTATGAAAAACATCTTTATAACATCCGGTTCACTTGGATTGTTCAGAGAAAAATGTAATTTTAACACTTGTTTTGATTCTGTTTCTATCGTTTACATATTTCCTTGAAATCACAATAAGTACACCGGTCTTCCTCTTCCGTCTGACTGAAACTCAGGTCGGGGTTGAAAATCTCTTCCAGGAGTGCCTGTAGGCGGGTTCTGAACTCTTCTTCCAGCAATGAAAAGTCTTCCACAGGGGTGGTTTTGTTATACGATTCCTTGAGCTGGATGACGGGCGAGTAATCTTCTGCCGCAGCCCGGTGAATGTAGAGCAGGGCAGGAGCTACTTTCCGGTCATCATTTCGTTCACGCAGTTTCCGGCATACGATAGCCGCATACAGGAAAGTCTGGAACACGTAATTGGAACGTTTGGGGCCGGGCGTGAACAACGATTCTACGCTGGGCGGGGTGTCGGCCTTGCCTCCCGTTTTGTAGTCCACGATACGGAGTACGTTGTCCTTGCTGTCCATGCGGTCGATGATTCCTCCCATGCGCGAGCGGATGGCTCCCTTGGGTGTCTGTATCTCTACGTCCTCCATGACCCGTTGTTCGGAGCCTACGAAGGTAAAGGGAGCGTGGCGCAGGTCGTTGCGAAGCAGCTGCTGGATATAGCGCAGAATTACGGCGGAATTGATGAGTTGTACCCCGTTGTATTCCGGACGCTCGTCAGCAGGGAGGTGGAAGAACAGCTCCTTGAACCCGTTGTCCACGTAGTTTTGCAGTTTCACTTCTTCCTTGAGCAGGGCTTCCAGGGTGTCTTTGTTGATGACTTTTCCGTGTGCCGTGAGCTCCTTGTAGATGTGTTCGGCAGCGTAGTGGAAGATGCTTCCGAATTTGGCCGAGTCGATTTCCGCACTTACTTCTTCAGGGGCTGCCAGTCCTGCTACGTACTTATAATAGAACTTCAGTGGACAATCCAGGTAGCAGTTCAGGGCTGACGGGGAAAGAAGGGCTTTCGGATTTACCCGCACATCGAATACGCTCTGCATCCGTTTCATGATGTTGGGCGACTTGGGGATACAGATGGGTGAGGAAGCAATGGGCGACTGCTCAGCCTCCAGTTGTTTCCGCTGTACGGGATAGCCCCACTCAATCAGCAGCTGGAGCATGAAGCGCGACATCTCTCCCCGATTCATGCCGTCGCTCACCGTGTTGTAGAGCAACGTAGCCTTCTCTGCCCGTTGCAGCAGACGGTAGAAATAGTAGGCATAGACCGCAATCTTGTGGTCAATGGTGGTCATACCGAACGCCTTGCGCAGGTTGTAAGGAATGAACGAAGCATCACCGCCTGCCTTGGGCAACTGGCCTTCGTTGACCGACAGCAGAATGACATGGCGGAAATCTAGGTTACGTGTCTCCAGTACCCCCATCACCTGCATACCGATGGCCGGCTCTCCGTGGAAAGGAATGCTGGCTGTCGACATGACGCGTACCAGCAGGCGGTGGAAGGTGGCAGGTTGTACTTCCAGGTCCTTGCTTTCAAGCAGGGCATGGAAGCGGTTGACCATGGTGAAGCTTTTGAACAAGGCTTCGCGATAGAGCTGGTCGAGGGCATCGCTGGTGGAGGCTGCCTGCTTGCGATACAGCTGTGCCACCTGCTTCAAGATATCGGCCAGCCGCTTGCACAGCTCCAGGTTGTGGCTGCACGGTTTGAACAGCAGCGACAAGGCTTCGTCCCGTTCCAGTTCCGAGGGCAGGGGATAGAAGCGGTTCTTTTCCGTCAGTTCCTTTTCCAGCGGAGCGGCTTCTCCGGAAAGCAGTTGCGTGTACGGATGCTTCAGTACGCTGATGACTTCGGCAAACTGGTAGCGTCCGCTGCGGGAATTGTAGCCCGCAATGTGCAGTTCCAGCAACGTCTTTACGAAGCTGTAGGCCGGTGTCTGCGAGAGCGGGAAACCCATGGTGATGTTGATGTGGCGCACGTTGTCCGGCAGTGAGTGAAGTACAGGTTGCAGCATGGCCTCGTTGCAGAGCACCACGGCCGTTTCCTTTTCGTTCTCCGTCAGGTTCTCCCGAATCCATTGCGGCAGGTAGCGTGCCTGTCCGTTCTCCGTAGGCGATTCGATGAAGGTAATTTCTTTCGGATGGTTCAGGTGGTCGAACAGGGAAGGCGGCAATTCCGAGGGGAAATTCTTCAGGTTGCGGCGGATAAACTCGCCTGCCTCGTGCGGATGCTTGTTCAGGTAGAAGGTATCGTAGTCCCAGTAGAACAGGGCCTTTCCTGCTTCGTGCAACTTGCTGAACAGGGTTTGTTCCACCTTATTCAGCACGTTGAATCCCACGAACACATATTTGTCGTAGGGAAACTGCTGTACGTCCATAGTCTCCGTCACCTCGCGGTAGAGCATTCCTTCATAGGCGATGCCCTGCTCGCGGAGCAATTCCTTGTATTGCGTATAGATGTCGCCCAGCACGTCCCACAATGAGATGAAACGTCGCTTCAGTTCCGTCACCTGCTCGATGGAGAAATTACGGAAGAACTGGCTCAACGCTTCCTTCTGTCCTTCCTCCAGGAAGTCATATTCGCCCGTCAGTTTGTTCAGGTCCTTCAGGTTGCTGAACAATGCCTTGGTGTCGGCCATGTTCTTGTCAGCATCGTCAAAGTCGCTGATGAGCATCTCGCCCCAGAAGTAGAATTCGTCCAGACTTTCCTTGCTGCCCGTTATTTCACGGAACACCTTGTAGAGGTCGCACACTAATTTGATGGAATCGCCCGTCACCCATTGCGACGACTGGCGGAACAGCTCACTGATGCTCACGTAGGCCGGCGACCATACCGGGCGGTTGGATTCCTGTGCCAAATATTCATTGAAAAAGAGGCTGGCACGCTTGTTCGGGAAAACCACAGCCACCTTCGTGAAGTCTCCGTTCATCTTCCGGTACAAATCGGCGGCCACCTGCTTCAAAAAAGTTTCCATATATTGCATTGTCGAAATATCGTTGTGAAAAAATAAACTCAGGCCGGAAGCGTCACTTCTTCCAGCTCATTGGCAAACACGTACCAAAGGAATCCCCGGATGTGGGTGTAGCCCATCTGCGTGAGCAAGTCCATGTACTCCTGCACCTGTGCGCGGTAAGCCTCGTTCTTCTTTCCGAACTTGAAGTCCACCACGACCACCTGTCCGTCTTTCCGCATCACGCGGTCGGGGCGGCGTGTTTGCATCTGTCCCTGCTCGTCGGTGTAGACAATGGCACACTCGTTGTAAAGCTCCCACGTACCGCTGAACCAGTCCTTCACGGCCGGATGCTGCAAGGCCCAGTGCGCCAGTCCCTGAATCTGCTGCTTCTGCTCCTCCGATTCGAACACTCCTTCGAAACTCAGCCGTTCCAGTGCCGAAGGAAGGTCATCCGCCTTTTCGATGTGGGCAAACACCTGGTGCAACAACTGTCCCTGACGGATGTATTGTCCGCGACTGTCCTCTGTGTCGTCACCCTGAATGAAGTCGGCCGAACGGTTCGACTGCTTGAATTCGATGTGCGTTTCGATGCTTTCCATCTTCACGGGCACTCCCTCGCGGGGCGACGAAAGTCGGTTGGATTTGCCCGCCTTCTTCTCATCGTGCGCCGTGCAGAGTTCCCCGTATTCGCCCACTGCATCGTCTTCCGGATTCTCCTGTGCCAGCGGCAGTTCCACCTCCTGCATGAGTGGCAGACTGTCGTACAACAGTTCTGAAACCGTTCCCTTCTGTCCTGCCTTTGCGAAAATAATCAGGTTTTTGCAGGCACGTGTAAACGCCACGTAAAGCAGGTTCAGGTTGTCTACCCAGAGTTGTAATTTCTCTTCCAGGTAATCGTCGTGATACACCGATTCCGCCATGGCACCTGAATAGTTCACCGGTACGATGTCCAGGCGGTTGAACGGCGGAATGTCGGTTTCCTTTCCCGTGCCTGCCACGCTGCACCATATCAGGTGATTGTTCGTTTCGTTCTCCATCTTCCAATCGCAGAACGGCAGCAGCACCGTGTGATACTCCAGTCCCTTCGACTTATGGATAGACAAGATGCGGATGCCGTCAATCTCGCCCGAAGGGATGGTCTTCGCGTTCAGTTTCTCGTCCCAGAAACGGATGAAGGCCGTCAGCTCCGATGAGTTGTTCTGCATGTATTCCGTCACCGCATCATAGAAGGCACAGAGATATGCATCCTGCTTCTCGATAAGCTGCATGTCGAACAGCACAAACAACTTCTCCAGCAGTTCGTACAGCGGCATGAAACGGAGTTCGTTTGCCTGCAACTGGAAGGCTGCCGGCAGGTAACGGGACGGGTCGTCGAGCAGTACCGTGTTGAGGCTGATGTCCTTGCGCAATACCCCTTGCTGATAAGCCACCGCCAGCCGTGCCAATGCGATGCGGTCGTCGGGTGAAGAAAGATACCGCAGTCCGTCGATGAGCATACTCACTGCCAGCGATGCACTCAGCCGGAACGCCTCGTCGGATACGATGCGGTAGGGGGTATGTTCGTCGAAGTAAGCGGCAATGTCGGGGATGCTCCGGTTCTTTCGCACCAGAATGGCCATCTCGTTGAGGCGGATACCCTCTGCCGTAAGGCGTTCCACTTCCTCGGCCAGCTGTTCCAAGGTCGCTTCCGTGTAAGGCCGTTCCTTGGAGTCCTGTAGGAAGGTCACCTTTACGAAGCCCTTCTCCTCCTTCTTGGCACAACGCTGCCGCACGTCGCTGTACGCCTGTTCCAGTTGGGCGCAAGGCATGCCCTGTTCCTCCTGATAGCGTCGGTTCAGTGTCTGGCAGGCCGCCGTGAAAAACTCGTTGTTGAAGCGGATGATGCGTGCCTCACTTCGCCAGTTCGTGTCGAGCGTACATTCCTTGATGCGGAAACTCCGGTCATTGCCCAGTCCCGCCAGAATTTTCCAGTCGCCGCTTCGCCAGCGGTAGATGCTCTGCTTGATGTCGCCCACGATGAGGCTGCCTTCCTTCTGTGCCAGACTTTCCTGCAACAGCAGATGAAAGTTCTCCCACTGCATGCGTGAGGTATCCTGAAACTCGTCAATCATCACCGTATCGATGGTGGTACCGATTTTCTCGTAGACAAACGAGGCATCTCCCTCCCTGATTAAGCTATGGAGCAAGGCATTGGTATCCGACAGCAGAAAACGGTTGTGCGCCTGGTTCTGCAAGCGTACCTCCTCGTCAATGTGCGCCAGCAAACGCAGGTTATTCAGGTAACGCAGCGAAAGGTCGCACGAGTTGAGCAGCAAGTTGTTCTGCGGACGACGGTTTTCCGCTTCCGCTAACAAGGGTATCAGTTCCGAAGCCGCCAGCGAACGGATTTCATCGCGGTGGGCCGACGTTTTGGTCGTCCAGTTTTCCTCGCTTTCCAGGCACTTCTCCACGGTGGCATTGCGGATGTCATCGCTCAGTTTCCCGTTGGCCAGTTTGTTGAAATAACTGCCGATGCCTCGTGAGCCGTTCTTCAGGTCGGCCGGAGTCAGTCCGTGCATTTCGAGCAAGCCCGTAAACTGTTCGCTGAATCCCTTCATGAATTCCAGCACCTCCTCACGGATACTTTTCAGCTCATCCCGGTAGGAAGGAATAAAGTTCGGGTCGGCCAGTTTCCGGCGCAGTCCTTCTCCCTTCTCGATGTAGCTCTCGTCGAAAATATTCTGTCCGAATCCCTTGATGTCTTTCGACACATCCCAGCGGCGGTCGTTCACGATACGTTCCTCGATATACTCCAGCAGCCAGTAGAGCACCGGTGAGCGCCGGTCCAGCTTCTCAATCATGGCATCCACCGCATCGCTCAGCACCTCCGTATTGTTCAGTTCGATAGACAAGTTGGCCCCTAATTCCAGTTCCCGCGCCAGGTTGCGCATCACCGACTGGAAAAACGAGTCGATGGTCTCGATGCGGAAACGGCTGTAGTCATGAATGATGTGCCGTAACGCCTCCCGTGCCGATTCCCGGATTTCCTCGACCGATTTGGTCGATGTCTTCTGAATCTCCTTCAGGTAGCCTTCCGAACCCTCGTCGGCCGTAGCGATGCCGTAAAGCTGTTCCAGGATACGTTCCTTCATTTCCGCCGTCGCCTTGTTGGTGAACGTTACCGCCAGAATCCTGCGATAGGCATACGGGTCTTCAATCAGTTGTCTTATATAATGTACCGCCAGTGTAAAGGTCTTGCCGGAGCCGGCAGAAGCCTTGTAGACTAAAAGCTGGGGATGCTGTTCCATGTGTGATGTCGTTTTTAGGGTTTTCGTTACACAAACTTACGGAATTTTCGCGGAAAAACCGCAGGAAACCGCCGATTAGTGAGGGGAAAGCCGTGGCAGACGTATCCGGAAATCACTCTGTGATATGCAGGAAACGCCTTTAGGCTCTCTTTGTTTCCTCGTGCGGAACCGTGTGTTTCCCGTCCGGAAAACGTAGGGTTCTGCACCGGAAAACCTATAGTTTGCGTGCGGAAAACATAAAAGGTGGGTTCTATCAATTCCATTTTTTATTTCTTGCATAAGGCAGCAGAACCC